>Ga0315308_1000130_pt1 | contig 39353 bp, 41 predicted proteins | sample TDP3_MG_FD_203078 | JGI IMG/M metagenome (GOLD analysis project Ga0315308, IMG submission 203078) | Freshwater sediment microbial communities from Lake Towuti, South Sulawesi, Indonesia - TDP3 | ecosystem: Environmental > Aquatic > Freshwater > Lake > Sediment | place: Indonesia: South Sulawesi...
TTCAAGGCACGGAGTGGTGTGATGTATAGTATCTTGATTCCAGGCGGACGATCAGGCGTCGTGATTAACATGTTGAGAACTGGCAAGAATGCGGCTTCGGTTTTGCCTGTGGCTGTGGGCGAAATTAGGAGAACGTTCTTTCCTTCCAATATCTTTGGTATGGTCTTCTCCTGAGGTTCAGTAGATGTGGTAAATCCTCTCTGCTCAATCAATCGCCGAATCGGCTTAACGAGCAAGTCAAAGGCTGTAGGCTTCTTCTCGACTAACATGGTCTAACGTCTTTTCTTGCAGCTCTTAAGATACAGAAGATGCCTTCACTAAAAGGGTTGCGGACAGCAAGGCTATAGGATCTAAAATCTGGCCTGAGAATTTACAATAACTTTTATAATTCACTGAGTGTTTCTAGGACTTGATTTTCCAGTGGTCTCGACATGAATGGTTTAGACCTAATAGTGAACCTGCTGATCATTCTTGGGTCACTCGTAGTCTTAGACCAGGCAAGCCACCTCTCTATAACAAGTGCTATCAAGGTGTCTGATATCACGCAGCTTGGCAAAACTGCAGTTGGCTTCAGCATTCTCGCTTTTTCCACTTCCGTGCCTGAGTTAAGCGTGGCTTTTATTGCGGCTTTCACTGGCGAAGCAGCGATTTCGGTGGGGAATGTTTTAGGATCAAACATAGTTAACATCAGTTTGATAGTGGGTTTGGCTGCGGTGATCATGGCTGTAAGACATCCGCACCAGGTCAATGTGGTTCCACTGCTTGCAAAAGAGGAGCTGAGCAGCCTTCACTTTGGTCTTTTTGTGTCTTCCGTTATTCCTTTGTCTCTTCTCTACATTGCAGGAGCCAGTTGGGTTGTGGGTTTAATTCTGATAGCGGTTTTTATCTTTTACACGTTCCAGTTGTCAAGAATCAGGTTACCGCCTGAGACGGGAATAGTCTCTGAAGAGGAGAGAAAGAAACTAAGACGATACGTGTTGTTCACATTGTTTGGAGTTCTCGGCGTCGTTGTAAGCGCTTATTTTCTTGTTGAATCAGCAGTCTCGGTTGCAGTGTCCGTAGGTGTTCCACGAGCGCTGGTAGGTGGCACGATTATTGCGTTTGGAACGAGCTTGCCCGAGCTTAGTTTGGATCTGAGGGCTTTTCTTAAGGGGCACTCAACATTAGCCTTCGGCGACATAATTGGAAGCAGCTTTGTAAACGTGACCTTAATCCTTGGGATTTCCCTATTCTTTCCAGCGCTTCTGGGCGCGCCGTTGAGTATTGATATGAGTGTCTTTCAGGATCTAGTCATATTTTCTCTGATAACTAACCTGTTTTTTTGGTATTTTCTGTCGTTGGGTCGGCTGAGCTGGAAAGAAGGGGCTATATTTCTATTCATATACGTGCTGTTTCTAGCGAGCACGTTTGGAGTGCTCCAGCCACGCCAGTAGATACCCTGAGCAGTTGCACTCTTAACATTTACTGTTTGCCTGTTCTTATGTCCAACGCCAGATCTTTCTTCCATAGAATACTTCTGGCAAGATTAGAAATCCTGAGAAGGCGATGGGAACGACAAGTGCCCAGTCCATTAGTGTCATTGGTGCTGTGCCAAATAGGCCAGTGTAGGGTACAGCGATCGTTGCGGCTGCAGATATAATCACCGCTAAGAGCAGATATTTGTTAGATGTAAACCCGACTTTGAAGGCGTTGTGCTTTTCTGACCGACAGTTCCAGACAACTATCAGTTCTTGCAGAGTTGCCTGTACGAAGGCAAGGCTGCGTGCTTCCTCAAGTGGTTCACCAAAAACGTAGTAAGCTATGAAGAACAGGACAGCGGTGCCTAGAAACTGTGTCACTACAGTCGCTAGAATCGATGCTAGTCTTCCGTGGAGGACGCCTTCATTTGGGTTTCGAGGCGGCCTTTCCATAGTATCTTCAGACGGCGGGTCCATGCTTAGTGCCACTGCCGGGCCTCCGTCAGTTACGAGATTAATCCATAAGATCATTGAGGCTGTGAGGGGCAGTTCTAAACCAATTATGGCAAATACGCCGATCACAAATAGCTCGTCAAAGTTGCCCCGTATTAAGAAGAACGAGAATTTGCGGATGTTGTCATATATTGTTCTGCCGCCTTCAATGGCGTTGACTATTGTGGCGAAGTTGTCGTCAGCCAAGACTATGTCGGATGCTTCCTTAGTTACATCGGTGCCGGTTATGCCCATTGCTACGCCGATATCTGATTGCTTGAGGGCTGGTGCATCATTTACTCCGTCACCGGTCATGGCTACAAGTTGTCCTTTTTCCTTCAGTGCTTTGACTATTCGAAGCTTGTGTTCTGGAGACACTCGGGCATACACTGAAACGTTTTCGACGATTTTTTCGAAGTCTTCATCGCTGATGCTGCTGAGTTCGGTTCCTGTCAGGACCATGCCGCTTTTTAGAATGCCTAGTTCTTTAGCCACAGCAACTGCTGTTAGTTTGTGGTCTCCCGTTATCATCACTGTTTTGATGCCGGCTTGTTCGCATTTTCTGACGGCTACTTTTGCTTCTTCTCTTGGAGGATCAATCATGGCTGCGAGGCCTATGAAAACCAAATTGCCCTCGGTATTTTCTTCTTTGAACTCGTCCCGTGCCTCTATTGGCAGCTCCTTAAATGCAACTGCCAAGACGCGGAGTGCACCACTCGCCATTTTTTCGTTTAGTGCTAGGATTTCTTTCTTTTTCTCTTTGTCGAGTTTCTTCTTTTTTCCATCAACTGCAATGCGCGTGCAGAGTTCAAGAATTACCTCTGGAGCGCCCTTTGAGTAAGCGATTAGCTTTCCATCAGGCAACTTGTGGACGGTTGTCATGCGCTTTCTCTCAGAAGTAAACGTTATCTCATGAACCCGCGGCTGCTCTTTCTCTAGGCGCTCTTGAGATATTCCTGCCTTGAGAGCCGCAATGACAAGCGCACCTTCTGTTGTGTCTCCAATTATACCCTTTCCATCGAACTTGGCGTTGTTGCACAATGCGGCTGCTTTGAGAACTAGCTGCAATTCATCGTGACCAGCAGGTTCTATTGGCTTTCCATCGAGTAGGAATTGTCCTTTGGGTTCGTAGCCTACTCCTGTGATGTCTATTAGTCTGTTGCCTGCATAGATTTTGCGGGCTGTCATTTCTCCCTTGGTTAATGTGCCGGTCTTGTCGGTGCAGATAACTGTCACAGCACCAAGCGTCTCTGCTGACGCCAACCGCCTTATGACAGCGTTTCTTTTCGCCAACTCTCTGGCGCCTAAAGCCAGCGTGATGGTGACCACGGCAGGCAGACCCTCAGGAACAGCTGAGACTGCTAAGGCAACTGAAGTTAGGAACATGTCTGCAACTGTTTCAGGGTTAGTTCCTCTTCTCAAAATCTCAAGCACAAAGACTATGCCCACGAGAACCAGGATCAGTTTTCCAAGTTTTCTTGCGAAATAATCCAGTTTTTTCTTAAGAGGCGTTTCTTCCTCTTCGACGGTTTGCACGATTTCAGCGATTTTCCCAAATTCAGTCTGCATTCCTGTTACGGCTACAACGGCTTTGCCTCTGCCATACGTTATGTGAGTTCCCATGTACACCATGTTTCTTCTGTCTGCCAGAGACGTGCTTTCGTCTATTGCACGTGTTTCTTTGTCAACCGAGGAGGATTCGCCGGTCAGAGCAGCCTCGTCAGTCTTCAACTCTATGGCTTCAACTAATCGCGCATCAGCTGGAATGCGATCACCTGTCTCGAGAAGAATTATGTCTCCGGGCACGACATCTCTCGCAGCGGCAAAGGCCTCTTTTCCATCTCTGAGGAGGCGGGCTTGAGGTGCAGCAAGTCTTTTCATGGCTTCGATTGCTTTTTCTGAACGGTATTCTTGGACAAACCCAACGAATGCGTTGAGAATGACAATTGCTCCAATCGTTATGGCATCGATGTATTCCTCAAGTGAACCATTGCGACTTACAGCGGCACTCTTGTACCATCCTATCAGGACAGAAAGCACGATTGCTATCAGAAGCATGATGACAAAAATGTCTTTAAACTGATTCAGAAAAATCTGAAACGGAGACGTTCTCTTTCTTTCCACTAACTCGTTAGGCCCAAACTTCTGCAGTCTAACCTGTGCTTCCTCACTACTTAAACCATTTAGATCAGATCCTAAATCTTGCAGGGCTTCTTCAGTTTCCTTTGCATGCAATGAAGACAAAGTCAAATCCATCAAAACCATAATTCCTCCAGTTAGATTAAAAATCGTTCGATAGAGTTGCGCGAAATCTACCTTGTAGCTACGTGACTAGCATTTTGATGAACTTCGCAGGAACATGTTTACAGACGAAGACTTTGTCTGAGGCTTGATAGAACTTTACTCGGCTGTCCCTAGCTTGGGCTGCATCTACGACCAGTATTATTGGACTGGAAGCCCTTCGTCTTCCAACGTCTAGAGCAATTTCCTCTGTCGGCGACAGATGAACCCACTGTCGTTTCATCGGCTCCAAGCCTTTCTTCAGGATCTCCTTTGCTGCCTCACGAGTGGTTCCATGAAAAAGCAGCGCGATTTCTCTGTCCTCTTTAAGAGCCACATTAACCTCGATCGTGTGACCATAAAGAGCACGAATCTTGCTTCCAACTGTCTCAAATCTCTGGCGTTCGCTTTTGTTGACGATTTCTGTTAGCAGGTTTCTGTCAGCTTCAGGAAAGCGGCTCCTTATCTTGAAGAGAAGCTTTTCAAATTCAACAAATCCCTTATCGTCCATTTCCAAGTCTTCGGGGTTATGCCTTAAAAGATAACTAACATACCTACTCACTCTAGTCTTCAAATCGCTGCTCATTTCGAACCCTCAGTCAAAACGCACTACAGTTAATCCCCACCAGCCTAACACTTACCTTTCCTGCCATTAGTAGAAGCACGCCGACACAGTTAAACAGGTCGCAGACAAGCGCCAATATAGCGGATTATATAGTAGTACTGGCAACAGAAGACTAAGACTGCAGGATTAGGATGTAAATGAAACGTGTATTATTCGTTTGCACTGAAAACGCGGGCAGAAGTCAGATGGCCGAAGGTTTCGCTAACCATTACGGAAAGGGAAAGCTGGTTGCCTCAAGCGGTGGAATAATGCCTGCCGACAGGGTAAATCCAACTGTGGCTGAGGCGATGAAAGAAAAAGGAATCGACATATCCAGCAACAAACCCAAAATGCTCACAACGAAGATGGCTGAAGAAGCCGACAAGATAATAACCATGGGTTGCAGCGTAGAAAAAATCTGCCCAGCCCCACTTCTCAAAAACGTTGTTGACTGGGGACTAGGAGATCCAAAAGACAAACCCATACAGAGAGTCAGACAGATGAGGGACGAAATCGAAAAAAGAGTACTCAAACTCATCTCAGAACTCAGCAACTAAGCATCAAAACCGAAATGCAAAGAAAAAACATAGGAAAGGCACATTGAAAGACGGGTTCGAATCTCTCCCGGGCTACCATTAAACCATAATCGGGATAGCGTTCAAACTCTCGGTTTGATGAGAGTAGGGGTGGACCTGAACCCAATAATGGAGAAACAGATCATTGGTCCATTTTAGAAACAAAGTATCGCCTTCAAAGAAGGCAGCTGTATCTATCTTTCCATCTATGAGAGGCAAAGAAATCGCGTCTTTCTTTTCCATAGCCAAAACAACTGCAGAAACCCTAGGCAGAACATTTCTCTCTACATTCTGTCCTGTCTGCACCTATTTCTTTGAAGTTTGAGATAACTGTTCATTATCAATGAATCTAATCTAAGTTTCAATAACATCTGAACCAAAAGCCGCAGCCACACCTATCTGGACGTTGATGTCGCTAGGAACAGTTTGACGACGACGCCCACACAGCCACTCGCAAGGTGATGATGATGATAGCACAGCGTGACCACTTCATCACGCACACAGCCTTCAGCCACCCCTAGGCGCGACCACGGTAGAAGAAGGCTAAAGGGAAAAGCCGCCTTCTTCTTCCGAAATTCTCTTTCCCGCAGAGCCACCAACATTCCCAACATCCTTCTTGTTGAATGTTCTTAAAGCCTGGTCAACACGACCAGCACACAAAAACTAGCCCGCCTAATCACTCCCTGAACAGCCACTTTCAACGACATTGATGGTGCCTTTCAACAACATGAAACATCACTTTCAACAACATAGAAAGCACACACAAACAGCGCCCCAAACACCATACAGAAACCAAGACAGAACCCAAACCACAAACAGTTCAGCCTCGCTTTCACACCAAAAAAATTTTTCACAACACACACTAACCCTAGACACCTCAGCATCTAGCGAGGTAAAGTTTAAATAAAAACCCATAATCCTCATAGATAGCCCAAATACACAACGGACGCCAAACCATGTCAGCAAAGGAATTCCAACACATCGTTCGAATAGCAGGAACAGACCTAGACGGCACGCTAAAAGTCAACTACGCCTTGGCTAACATAAACGGAATAGGCATAACCCTAGCCAACGCAATAACAAGAAAGGCCGATCTTAATCCACAAACACGCCTAGGTTTTCTCACGGAAATCGACATAGACAAACTCGAAGACATCATAACCAACCCGACAAAATACGGTTTTCCACCATGGATGCTTAACCGACCCAAAGACATCGAAACAGGAAAAGACCTGCATCTAATAGGCGCCGACCTCACCCTGAAAATCAAAACCGACATAGAAGAAATGAAAAACATCAAATCATGGAGAGGATACCGCCACGCCTACGGACTACGAGTCCGCGGACAACGAACAAGAACAACCGGCAGATCGGGCAAGGCCATGGGCGTAAAGAAGAAAGAACTCATCAGACGGGAGGCACCAGCATAAAATGGGTGACCCAAGAAGGCAAAGAAAAAAATACGACACCCCCCGCTTCCCGTGGCGAACAGACATTCTAAAAAGCGAGCTTAGAATGCTCGGCCAGTACGGGCTTCGAAACAAAAGAGAACTCTGGCGACATAAGACCACAATGTCAAGGTTTAGAGAAATCGCGCGTTCACTCGCTGGCATGCCTGAAGAAGAGCGTAAGACCGTGGAGAAACAGCTTCTTGCACGCCTTAATCGCTTAGGGATCTTGCCAGAGACCGCTGTGCTCGACGACGTGTTGGACTTGGCTCTGGAAAACATTCTAGAGCGAAGACTACAAACTCTAGTTTTTAACAAAGGCCTAGCCAAATCGATCTATCAAGCCAGACAGCTAATCACACACGGACACATCGCAATTGACGGAAGACGTGTTCCATCACCAAGTTATTTAGTTCTAAGGGATGAGGAAGCAAAAATAACGTATGCGCCAACCAGCAGTCTATCTAACCCAAATCACCCTGTTAGGGAGTCAATAAGCTCGGTCGGCGAAGCAAAGCCACAACCCAGCGCTCAAGCACTCCGAAGAGGAAGAATGGAGGAACGGGCTTGAGCAAGAAAACCGACAAATGGGCGATCGTTCACATCTATAGCTCATACAACAACACTCACGTTCATGTGACCGATTTGTCTGGGGCTGAGACCATAGCTCGAACCAGCGGAGGAATGTTTGTCAAGCAAGACAGACTTGAATCTTCAGCGTATGCGGCTATGCGGTGTGCGTCTTACGCAGCCACTGTGGCTAAAGACAAGGGCATAACGGCCATACACATAAAAGTTCGAGCGCCAGGCGGCTCAGGTCCACGAACCCCAGGCCCAGGAGCCCAAGCTGCAATTCGAGCAATGGCAAGAGCTGGATTCCGCATCGGACGCATAGAAGAGGTCACGCCGGTTCCACACGATGGAACGAGAAGAAAGGGCGGACGCAGGGGACGCAGAGTCTAGAAAGGAGCGGTTAACAATGGAAGTCAAAGTGGTCGACAAAAACGAGTTATCTGCTCGCTTGATCGTTGAAGGTGTCGACACAGCTTTAATGAATGCGCTCCGTCGAGCTATGGTCGCTGAAGTTCCGTCTATGGCAATCGACGAAGTCGTGGTCATTGAAAATTCGTCAATGCTGCACGATGAAATATTGGCGCACAGGCTTGGTTTGATCCCGCTCGTAACCGATTTAGATTCATACAACCTACCAGAAGAGTGTTCATGCAAAAGCGAGATGGGCTGCAATCTTTGTCGTGTGTCCCTGACGTTGGATGTTGAAGCAGCTGAAAGCGTCAAGACAGTCTATTCAGGCGATTTGGTGTCAGAAAACCTCAATATTCGACCTGTGAGTGAAAGGATACCAATTGTGAAGTTGGCTCCGGACCAACGCTTGAAGATAGAGGCTTATGCGCGACTTGGCAAGGGAGAAAAACATGCCAAGTGGCAGCCTGCGTCAGTTTGCACCTATCGACATTTTCCAAAGGTAAAAATAAACGAGAAGGAATGTGACTCATGCGGTAAGTGCGTTGACATCTGTCCGAAACGCGTGCTCTCAATATCAGAAGGCGGAAAAAAACTCGAGCTTAGTAACGTAATCGAATGCACAGTTTGTAAGGACTGTGTTGATGTTTGTCCGAAAAGTCCACCAGCAGTGGAGGTGGCTTGGGACAAGGACGTGTTTGTTATAGATGTTGAATCTTCAGGTGCTCTGCCAGTTGAGCGGATAGTGCTTGAAGCCGTGAAGATACTTGATAGAAAGTTTGAGTCTTTCTTGGAACGATTAGCGGTGAGGAAGGATGAGGCAAGTCAAATCGCGGAATCCTGAGCTCTTAAGACTTATTCGTTCACTGAGGAAGAAGGCTCACGAGAACGACGCTGAAATATGGAGAGACGTAGCTGAGAAGTTATCTTCGTCAAGACGGAGAAGAGCAACTGTAAACGTGAGTCGATTGAACCGCTACACAAAAGAGAAAGACACGGTGGTGGTTCCAGGCAAGGTCCTCGGCGTGGGGAAGCTTGAGCATCCACTAACCGTGGCCGCTTTTGCTTTTTCACAGCAAGCGCGCGCGAAGATTTCTCGTGCGAAAGGCAAATGCGTGTCTATATTGGAGTTGGTGAAGGGCAACCCAAAAGGCAGCAATGTCAGAATAATGAAGTGAAACGCCATGAACACAGCTGAACGGCAGCCGAGCACTGTAATTGACGCTTCGGGTTTAATTCTTGGGCGAATGGCAAGCATAGTGGCCAAGCGTTTGCTCTCAGGTGAGCCCATAATCATCGTGAACGCTGAAAAAGCAGCGATCTCTGGCAGACGACTCAGTCGACTGAAAGAGGCGAGAGCCTTCTTAGACATAGGGCATCCAGGAAAAGGCCCATTTCACCCCAGACGACCTGATCAGATTTTGCGTAAAACCGTGAAGGGTATGCTTCCGCGCAGACAACCAAAAGGTCAGGAAGCTTTGAGACGGTTAAGAGTCTTCTTGGGCGTGCCGCGTGAACTAAGCACAGTGGAATTCAGCACCATTCCAGAAGTCCACGTAAGCAAGCTGAAGTGTCCTTACTTCACCGTTGGAGAACTCGCTAAAGAAATAGGGTACAAACCTGTTGGTGAATGACGTTGTCGAGCTCAAGCAAAGTTTTGTTGACCAGCGGCAAGAGAAAGACTGCTGTCGCCAGGGCAACAGTGAAGGCTGGTAAAGGCAGAGTCCGCATCAACAACCTGCCAATCGAGATCTATGAACCCAAAATCGCCAGAGACAAGATCCTGGAACCACTACTGCTAACAAGCGACAACATCTGGAAGCAGCTAGACATAGACATCAAGGTCTCCGGCGGCGGTTTTCAAGGTCAAGCTGAAGCCGTGCGTACGGCTCTTGCAAGAGCGCTGTCTCGTTGGACAAAAAGCACACATCTGCAGACCCTGTTCACAGAGTACGACCGAACTCTCGTTGCCGGGGATCCACGTCGTCGAGAGCCTAAGAAACCAGGCGGCCCAGGAGCTCGGGCGAAAGATCAAAAAAGTTATCGTTAGGCATTCTAATCCTCTAGCAGGCTTTTGGTTCGGGTTATTGGAAAAAACTTTCGATGAGTTTAATGGAAGATCGACGGCAACTTTATGATATGGATTCTGACTGCGTATTTGGATTTAACAAATCTATTATAAAATGCTGACATTAGCAAGACACTATGGCTTGGCTTTACGTCGTCATGTTGGACTACTTGTTATCCTTGACATTCGTTTGCGGAGTGGATAAGCTAACTCTCGATTTCATGAAGATTCTCAGGAATCTGATATTTTCTGCAACTAGCATCACTGCTTGTTATGTTGCATTCTCAAGTTGGATCAGATGTCTCTCGGGGGTGTTGCAAAACGAGGAAAGAAGTAAGCATCATTAACTGCAAGCAACAAAACAAAACAGACTTAGACACACAGACCAGAAGCAATACAGAAAATGACGTATTGGAAGCGAATGGAGAAATCCGGCTCTTCGGTGTCAGAGCCGTAGTAGCAAATCCTGTCTCCGCCTGCGAGAAAATCGACAAAATGTTCGGAACCGGCGGGGAAGCCATAATTCATTACATGTGGTTTGAATGTGGGCACAGTCTCTTTGACTACATGATAAAATCCAAAGTGGACAAAGGCAAAGATGAACTGTTAAGGGCTCTAGTCGATGTGCAACCTGGCACAGGGTGGGGCAACCTCACTGTTAGAGTTGTTCAGGCTGATCCTCCACTGGTTCACCTCAAAGTCAGAAACCCGCCAGTGAAGACCATTAAGGGTTCTCAAAAGCAGATAATTGGGTCGTTCTGGGCTGGAGTTCTGTCAAGGCACTTTAGCCGTCAGCTGGTCTGCAAAAACTTCCTTTACGACTCTGACCAAGATGAGTTCTCATGTACGATCACAGTATAGAACGGAATAGGCGCATGGAGGTCGCGTGGCAGAGGAAAATGAAGAATTAGGACAATGGCTCTGCGCAGGCTGGGATAAGCTGAGGAGAAAAAATGGCAAAGAATCACAGAATAGATAGATCCGAGGTGTTTCGAGACCATCGTACAGAGCTGATTCTGAGCAAGTTCCTCAGCGGTGAGGTCGTAAGACTGGATCCTGTGTACGACCCCAAATACGGTTACACGTATCCGATAATTGAGAAAATAGTTGGCGAGCATGCTGAATCAAGGGCTTTCCTGAATCGTTTATACGAAAGCGATATTTTGAAACGAGAGATTTATGATAAGGAAATAGGTTGCCCAAAATGCAGCTCGGGCAGCGTTTCAATTAGATATTGTTGCCCCTACTGCAAATCGTTTAACGTGAAGAAAAGTTCACTCATCGAACATATTCAATGTGGTTACATTGATGTTGAAGACCGCTTTAGAAAAAACCATAGGTTAATTTGCCCCAGATGCCGTAACGAACTGACGAAGCCTGACATCAACTATCGAAAAGCCGGAGTCTGGTGTGCATGTCAGGACTGCGGCAAAAACTTCGACATTCCAGTTCCCTCCCACTTCTGTCGTGAGTGCAGAAATGTCTTCACCTTTGAAGACTCGATTTATCGAGATGTGTATTCCTACACCTTGAATGAGGGTGTCATGAAAACGGCTGGTGTGGGTTATATTCTGGTCGCCCCGATACGCGAGTTCTTCCAAAGCCAAGGATTCCAGGTTGAAAGTCCGGGCTTTCTGAAGGGTAAGTCAGGCGCTAGCCACATGTTCGACGTGGCAGCGTCGAAAGGCGAGATTTCACAATATGTTATTGTGGTGGATTTGGCAATGTCTCCTGAAGATGTTGTCTCTGAGCAGTCAATAATTGCCATGTTTGCGAAGGTTTACGATGTTATGCCTGATAAGGCCTTCTTGATTGCCATTCCTCGGATGAGTGAGAACGGCAGAAAACTTGCCGACTTGTACAAGATAGAGTTGATTGAGGTTAAGGATCAAAAGGAAGCTATGAAAGAGTTAGAGAGCAGCCTTGTCGGTGCTCCAGTTCAAGCTCCTAGATAAACCGCCATGTTTCCTCTTTGAGTCACCATTTTGATTGTGTGGAGGCCGTCGGGTAACCTGATGTCGCATCGAATGTAGGTTAATGTTTCCGCAGAATTAACAAAGACGTCTGCATCATAGCGCTTATGAATCGTTGAGTTGATAATCCACACTGAAACTATGTTGGTGGTCAGGGAGCCCTCATTTCTTAGACTAAAGAGGGTTCCGTTGATTTTGGTCCTGACACCGAAGAAGTCTATGTTGATCGTTGTTTGAGTGCTGTCAGGTTGATCGTCCTGCAGTTTCACGTACATTGTGCCGTCGTTGGCTACGTAGCTATGCCATTGGTTGGTTATGTTAAGAGCGTAGCTATCCCAGCCCAGAGTGGGCGTGTGCCCTGCTGTGTTGTTAAAGCCAAAGTCGGTGTAAGTCAGGGATGTCCAGTTGTATGCTTTTATGCGCAGTTTTTCGCCGACATCACTCGTTTGGTAACGTAGTAGTATTTCAATGGTTTGAATGTCTGCGAGCGGGTAGGTTGAGGTGTCGACGCTGAAAGATCCGTACATGGCGAGTCGCTGACTATTTGCAGTTGAATAGCTTAAAATTACCCAAACTGCTGTCAGTCTTACGTTTGAAGTTCCAGTTCTCTGACTGGACGCGCCAGCCTGAAGAGAGTTTATCTCTGTCCAAGTCCAAGCTGCTCCTGTGTTCGGGTTCGTGTTGTACTGCGTGAACAGGTTCTGGTAGTATGTTGTGAGCCCAAGGTTCGCCGATTCATAGTCGTTGTTATAGGTCCGCAATAGTATCCTGATGTTTGCGGTTCCTGTTGAAACCAGTCGGGCTCTCACGTAGACGCGCACCCAGTTGACGGCCCCAGAGCCTACCATGTCTTGAAGGTTGTAAACTTCCCTTTTGGCGGATGCTGCATTGTTCTCCACATAAGTGTTGTCGTCGTCTGCTATTGCTTCGTCGCACAAAGTCCAGTGGGCACTGCCTGGTGGAAACTCTGAAGGCCACTGCGAATATTGACCAGCACTGTTCGGAAGGAGAGTTTCAAGCAAAGAAGTTTGGGCTTCGGAGAAGCTTTCCGACAAAGCGTTTATGCTTTTAGTGTCAATGTAGGTGCCGCTTATACGACTACCTGAATCAATTGTGTATTCACTCTGCGCAGTGAACCACGAGGAATTTGTGATACTCATTGCTTCGAGAATCTTGATGTTTTCTTTTGTCCTTTCCCAGTCGAACTGGTTCATTTGATAGCTCCACAAGAATACGTTTGAGACTATGGCTACGATGATGACTAGGCTGAGGGCTACTACTATTACATTGCTTACCCCTCTTCGGTTTTGCGCAAATCTACGATGGCGCTCTGTAATAGTCTGCAACTTGTGTCCCCCTGCCCGTCACAATCTTGACTTGATAGACAGTGTTTGCTGTCCATGTGTACGTCACGTTTAACCAGCCATGCTCAAGCGACTCTAAATGAAGTGAATTGGATGACTGTTGCGCGGAGTCTACGTAAACGAGCTTGATGTCTATGGCTGTTTTGCCCGTGTTGCGTAAGTAGATGGCGATTTCATCGGTTCTGAACCAAACGTCTTCCACAAGGAAACGTTCTCCCATGGTTTCGCGCAGATTGCCTGTGATCACATAGGTGGCGGTTATGGCAATTGACATGCCAGCGACAGCTATAGCCATGAGCAAGACGTTGCTCAGAACAGGTGTGATGCCCAGCTTGTTTCGCCACAACTTCACCTTTTCCGAACCACCTAGATCAAGAGCTTAAGCGCGATGTAGCCCGCGATCAGTAAGATGACGCTGTGCTTTAGACCTCCGCTTATGGTTCCCTCGCCCATTTTGCCTGCAACCAGACCGCTGAACAAGGCTTGAACCATGCTCATGTGGAAGAAGAGGCGTCTGACTTCTTCAGATGAGAGCAAAGCCGAATGCAGAACTGGCAGATCAGCCATCTGAACAAAAAAGGTTTTGAACAGCATTATGACCGTGAAGAGGAACACAAAAAAAGCAACGTACACGATGGCAATGTATGGGCGCGTCTGCGTCTGGCGCTCCTTCTCAGCCGTTAGAGTTGATTCTACAAACTTCTCCAGAGGTTCAAACACTTCTTCCACATGTCCACCTGAACGACTTGCCTCAACCACCAATGGTACACTTCGTTTGGTTAGAGTTGTGCTGACGCGGTCGCTGAAAGACTGAAAGCCGTCTTCGAGTGATTTTCCCCAAGACATGTGTGCGACCATCCGCCGCAATTCACTTGTTAATGGTCCGTAGCGACGCTTAGCCGCCTCTTCAACAGCCTGCGTTAAGGTAATGCCGGTTTTCTCAGCTTGGACGATCGATCTGAAAAGGTCTGGTAAATGCTCGTCTGTTGAGCGTCGCCAACGATAATCGACGTAGTCGAGTACCGCTACAGGGAACAGGGCTATGACTATTGCCAGCAGCACATATTCGTCGAAAATCGGCAGTCCTCTAAGTCTTATGAAAGCCGTGATCAACACAATCATTGCCAAGGCTAGGGAAACCGTCCATGCAACTCGTATTTCCCATTTCTCAACCTTTGGCATCTGTTTATGTCACCGCCTGGGGCTGATCATGTCAAGCATTATCAAGAAAATGATGGATCCAGTTGGAATGCCTACGTAGGTTAGAAGTGACAGGAGCAGACGAGGATTGAGAAGTCCTCCGTCGCCTCCGCCAAGTATGGCCATAACCGCAAGCATCACAACCATTATGAGAGGACCTGCAACTAGGAGAACGACGTAGAATTCAGCCAAAACGGCAAGTGTATCTCCCAAACTTCGTAGCGCTATTTTCTTCAGTCGCATGTATTGCCTTGAACGTTCGGCGAAATATTTGGCAAGGTTTCCTCCAGAATGCATCGTTGCAATGAAGCCTTCAAGCAGTGCTTTGAATTTATCCGAAGGCGTTCTCTTAGACGCAGAATCCATGGCGGAGATTATGTCAACTCCGAACAATTCCACATCTCTAACAATGTGTCTGGCCTCTTGGCAAACCGCTAATGAAGGGTCTATTCTAGCGAGAGAACGAAACATTTGTGCAGGAGGCACTCCTGCGCCAGCCAGTATAGAAAGATAGCCTGCACTGAATGGTAAACCGTCTTCAAGGTTCCGCTTTCTACTATCTGCCCTAATGATAGGGTATAGGTAGAATCCAACGATTGAAAAAGCCATTGCGAAAAGTGTTGCCTCAACGGTGTAAACTAGTGAAAGAAAAGGGGACAACTGAAAGAACAAGAGGGCAAACAGTGGAACTATGACACATACTGACGCAGATGCAAGCAGAGTCGTCAGAAGTGTCAGACTTACATAGCCCTTAAAGCTTACCTTCATGCCTGATCTTAGCAAATTGGCATCCAGATCTTTGAAAAGTGGCAACAGCTTCGCGGTCTTCTCCCCAAGGACACGATAGGCAAAAACTTGAGGCTTAGAAGACTCATTCTCAGATTGCTTTTGTGAGCTGCCCAAGCTATTCTCAAGAGACGGCGAGTGCGGCCTGAGCGCGTTTTGCAGGCGCTGAAAAGCCTTTTTCAAATGATCGATCACTGAGTTCGCCGTCAATTAAAAACCCACCTTTGCCTTGTGGTAGACCCTCATAGGGTCCACGTAGTATTCCCGAATCACGCCAGCCACATCACTGTACCTTCGGATGTTGTTTCTGGCCATCCATTCTAACACCACCTCTCTTCTTTGTAGTTCAGCCTGAATCTCTTGGGAGTCAGAGCCCAGCTTTTTCATGATTCGCTCTAAAACGTAGCTTCGACCAAGATAGGAGAACGAGTCTGTTCCAGGGTTCCATTTAAACAGGTCATTTGTTAGGATTTCTTGGGTCTTTAGGTCTAGTCCCACCATTTCAGTTACCGACAGAGCTCTTCGAACTGGTTTGCCGCCGATTTCGGTTCTTCCCTGAACGAGGACAATATCAATCATGGTTAGCATTGACCTGGGTATGTTCATGGGCTCTGCTTCCAGTCGATGGATGGCTGAGTTCACGGACTCCGCGTGAATAGTGCACATGCCTAGATGCCCAGTGGCCATGGCTTGAAAAAGTGTGTAGGCCTCTGCGCCTCGAACCTCGCCCACAATGATGTAGTCTGGCCTCTGTCTCACGGCGGCCTTCAATAGGTCAAACAGCGTAACACCGCCTGCATGCTTTGTCTCACTACCTGTGCGGGCTACAGATGGAATCCAGTTCTCGTGAGGCAGGTTAAGCTCCGCTGTGTCCTCGACGCTCACAACTTTGAGCTCCGGCTTAATGAACATCGAGAGACAGTTGAGCGTAGTGGTCTTGCCGGTTGCGACACCACCAGCAACGAGCACTGAAGCTCGATTCTCTATTGCGTACCAGAAGTAAGCGGCCAATTCGGGTGATAACGTCTTGAACGTGATCAGGTCTGAAATAGTTAGTGGGTCTGCTCGGAATCGACGGATAGTAAAAGTAGAACCCCTTCTTGTGATCTCCTTTCCATAAGTGAGTTGAATGCGGCTCCCGTCTGAAAGTGAGGCATCTAGCAGGGGGGAGGCTATTGAAATCTGTTTCCCAGCCAAGAATGCGAGGCGGACTATGAAAGAGTTTAGTTCATCTGCGCTTTTGTACACTATGTTAGTAGGGAGAGACTCGTATTCCCGATGCCAAACATAAATTGGAATATTCACTCCGTCGGCTGAAATGTCTTCAATCATGCGATCGCGCATGAGGGGGTCGATTTTGCCGTAGCCAACGTAGTCACGAACAATGAAATACATGAGTTTTTCAACGGCTTCTTCTGGAATTTTCAGCTTGTAATCCTTGATTACCTGAACGACTTTGCGCTTGAGATATTGTGTGGCGTTTTCCTTGGTTTCTAGGTCATTGATGCTGACATCTAGTTCTTCCATCAAAAGTGTTTTGATTTCTTTGAGATGCTTCTGTTCTTCCCTCAGTAGAGTGGGCTCAATTACTTCGTAGCGCATTTTTTGTGAGACAGGGTCTCGGACAACAGCTGCGTAAACATTCGGCTCAGCGATGGGATAGACTTCCCGAAAGACGACTGACTTCTTCTCGGCGGCATTGCCCACTTCGTGAGTCATTACTGCTTACGCTCCCGAACTGTTTCTAGGTAGACAATGTATGGTCTCGTAAGAAATAATGTTCTGGAAACGGCTAATAAACTATATGGAGCATCGCTCTTTTCTATGGATTCTCAAACGCCTTTCTTGACTTGCCTCTAGAACTGGATATGACAAGCACTCTAGACAGCAGTTACGTTAGCCTTGGTCCTAATCACCGGCGTGTGTCCATATCCACCCCAGCTTCCAGCGACGACTAATTTGTCAGAAACCGCATTGACGTTTTTCAACACGTCAAGTAAGTTGTCTAAGATTCTGGATTTCTGAACGGCGCCAACGATCTTGCCCATCTCAACTCGGTATAGGCCCATTCGCAAAACGCTGGTAAAGTCGCCTCGTGTTGGATTGGTCAGTCTGGTATAATGGAAACATTGAACCAGCAGTCCATCTCTTGTGTCTTCAATTATTTCGTCTCGTTTCCAGTCGCCAGGTTGAATGTACGGGTTGCGCGGTATAGGTATGGGTTCGCAGTTGTAGTTCTTCCCTGGGAAAAAGCTGACGCCTGCTGCAAATTGAGCTCTCACCGCACTGCTCGTAGTGCGCTTCTTTTCCATGGCGCCGTAAAACGAATCGTGGACAAAGCTTTTCAGAGTTCCTCTGTCCATTATGGTGACCTTTCTTGAAGGTGCTCCCTCCTCGTCTATCGGTCCTGAGCCAATACCGTCTTTCATGAGCGGGTCGTCCACAACGGTCAAGTGTTTGCTACCTATTTGCTTTCCTATCCTGTCCAAGAACAAGGGGAAATACAATCGGGCTATCATGGGACTGACAAGCCAGCTCATATACCCAACTATGCCTACTGCAGGTTGAGGATCCAGAATGAGCTCGTAAATGCCTTCTTTCAACGGCTTCGCCTTGAGGCCTGCCACTGCCATTTCAGCAGCTTTCGTGCCGACCTCTTCAGGTTTCAGTTCTTTCAGACTTCTGCCCGCGGTTGCATTGAAGCCCTCAGACGTCTTATCGCCCTCCTTAGCGGTGGCAGTTAAACTCGACTCAAAGAACGTTCCAGCATCTTGGGCAACCAACCCATAAGAATTCATGACCAGAGTGTGATACTCAACAACGTTGAGGACACCTGCGTTATCAGCGATTTTGCGGCTATTTCCAAGTGATTCTTCAATCATGTTGTAGGCTAAATCAACGGCTTTTTCGCTTGGCAGGTTCGCCAGTTTTGCATCATAAACTCCTGAAACCTTTGGCTGTTTCGCAGGTGGCGGAAAGGAGTATTTGAAAGGAAGCTTTCTCGCTGTGGAAGTGTCCAAGGCAGCTCGAACTGCCTTTTTCAACGATTTGGGCGAGAAATCAGCCGTTGAACTGAAGCCCAGTCCGCCCTTCTTGAGAACTCTCAAACCAACGCCGATATCATGTACACCTTTAGCTTCAAACACAGCGTTGTTCACAAGGCGCACGGTTAATACTCGATTCGAGACTAAGTAGGCTTCTGTTCCATCCGAGCCAAGCTGCTCTCCGAATCTCAAGACTTGCTTGCCCACGGCTTTCAGGTCTGATATTCCAGATTTTGTCATTTCACTTCACCCCGACGACGTTCGCCACTCCACGCAGGTAGGGTCCACCATTTCCAACGTATAGCGCTTGCATCGGGTCGCCTTTGCCACAGCCGGGTAATGGGAAAATCTCTGATTTTTTCGACGCTGCATTAATGCTCTTGAAAAACTGCGGAGCGGTTGATGTAAGTTGGACGTCTCTAAGGTGAGAGGTTAATTCACCATTCTCGATCTGGTAGCCTTCCAATGCGCTTATTGTCCAGTTGTACCTTTTGTCGTCGATGGATGGGTGCCTCATTTCCGCGACCAGTATTCCATGTTTGGTGTCTTCAATCATTTCTTCTTGTTTCCAGTCACCTTCAGCAAAATAGGTGTTGGACATTCGAATCAACGGTATATACTCGTACGTAATGGCTCGCATGCCTGCATTAGGCTTCGCGCCGAACTCCGCTGCTGTCTCTCTGCTGTGCATGTGCATCTTCAGAACTCCTTTTTCAGCCAGGATTTTTCTTTCAGCCTTTACCCCTTCATCATCATAGCGATAGAAACCGAGCGTTCCAGCTACGGTTGGATCATCGTATGCAGTGAAGTATTCCGACCCGATTTTTTCGCCAAGTTTGCCGGCCCACCAGGATGATCCAGCCCAAGCCGCCTCTCTGCCCAGCACTCTGTCAGCTTCACTTGGGTGACCAACAATCTCATGAGAGAGCAACGCTACATAATTCGGATTCAAAATGACGGGTAGGCTCCTCTCTTCCTTTGCGGGCTGGGCCTTCAATAATGAAACAGCTTTCTTGCCGACTTCGGCTGCGACAGCAGTCATGTCTTGTCGTTCATAGATTTCAAAACCACCGCTGTGTCCAACCGTTCGTTCGAAGTATTGGGTTAAATCGCCCTTTCTTGCGTCAGCTTTGAGGGAACACCATGTGACTGTGTTAGCGAATCTGATGTTTGCTCCCTCACTGTTGACGAAAAGCTTGTCGATTTTTAGTCCGGTATACTCCACCAAGCCCCGGACAATAGCCTTGGTCACGTGCAAGCCTTTTTCCCATTTACTCATCATTTTGATCTTTTCCGTGAAGGTCACATCCTCCAAGTCAGTTTTCACCTTCACTTCATACGAATCTGTGTATTCTTTTGTTGGAGCCAGATTGACTGGTTTTGGTGTGTGTCTGCTCGAAGACTTCGCAACCTTAAACGCGGTGGAAACAGCCGCCTTAACACCTCTTTTTGTGAGGTCAGTCGTTGATTGGAAGCCCCACGCACCTTTAACAAGTGCCCTAACACCCACGCCTTGCTTCTGGTTTATCATTGTCCGCTCAACCTTGCCACTTGCCACAGCTACAAGTTCGTTGTAATGGGCTTCAAGACGAGCGTCAACGTATTCTGCCCCCAGCTTTCTAGCATGGTCTACTGCAAATACTGCCAGTGTTTCCTCCATTTTCATCCTCTCCTATTCTAGCTAACGCTATCTGAGGGCCCCTCAGATAGATTTTGTGCCCGAAATATGGCGAAAATACGATTCTAACCTTTTTTGTCATGCTGGCATGCAATGTTTTCCATGAATGTGTATATCATCATAATCTATGCACTCGATGTTGCTGTGTTCCCATTCATTCAATGTTAATGTTGGTTTTCCATCAGCCGCCGTCATTGCAACTAGCATATATACTATGGGCTTTTCCATGGTTTTCAACATACCATAAATCTTTTATTCATTGAACATTAAACCAACATACCCGGTCATGATGGAGGAAACATTATGGCTAAATGTCCAAAATGCGGAACTGAAGTAAGCACGCCAAAAAAGAAATGGACAATGGCTGGTCGACCGGACAAACAAGGCAAGAAGATGCAGCTTGAGATTGGACTTTTCGACTGTCCAAGATGCCACAAACCGTTCCGTGTTGTTCTGAGCAAGCGGAAGATTTAGAGCGAGAGAGAGAAACGGAGCCATAGGGCAAGAACATGCCAAAAAAGCATATCAATAGCAACAAAGTCAAACGGCTTTCATATGATGGCACAGAGACAAGACCCAACATCACGGCGAGGTCAGCTCGAATAATAATCGGCATGTTCAAGTACGGTTCCATAAGGGAAAAACGAACATAGGCGAAGAACAGGGAACAACAAAACCAGCCATTTCCCTTTATTTCTGTTTTATCAAATATGCCCAGCGGTAAGTTTTTAACGGTATGTAGATATTTTCTCTCTCCAGCAATAAAGCAACATTAAACATTGAAATAAATAGCTGGCGAAGTGTTGAGTTCGGCAAGCAAGCGCTCGAATATCTTGAAAAGTAGCTACATGAAAACGCTTATTCTAGTAATCGTATTAGTCGGAAGCGTCATAGCCTTTTGGTTCGGTTTGCGGGCAGCCTTGGGAACGGAATACCCCTTCCTAACCGTGGCCTCTGGAAGCATGCGACCGACGCTGGAAGTTGGCGACCTTATAGTGGTTCAAGGTATATGGAATTCAAGCGACATGAAAGCGGCTCCACAGCCTGCAGGTGACATTGTTGTGTTTAGAAACCCACGCACCGAAGGAGAATTGATTGTGCACCGCGCGGTGGACAAAGTATACCACGATGGCTTATGGTTCATTGAAACCAAGGGAGACGCCAATGGATCAACCGACATTTGGACAGGGTCGGACACGTGGCAAGGTATGATTTCAGAAAAACTGTTAGTCGGCAGGGTCATCGGAAGGGTTCCTTGGCTTGGCTATGTTCCACTCTACATCCGCACGCCCATCGGTTTTCTTGTCATAGTCATTTTAGTCATGATCATCATCTTCGCAGAGTACATTCCGACTCCATTTAAGAAGAAACCTGCAAGTCAAGGCTAAGGCTTTTATCCGCTGCTCTTGACTAAACAAATCGTTGGAGAAACGGCACTATGAATGCCTCAAAGCCAAATCCGTTAGATGTTGCGCTTCTCCAATTAAACACAGCAGCGGAACATCTGAACCTAGATCCTGGAATCCATGAGGTGCTGAAGCATCCGAAAAGGTCACTCACGGTTTCTCTGCCAGTTAAGATGGACGACGGAAGAGTGAATGTATTTCTGGGTTGCCGGGTGCAGCACAACGATGCTCGTGGTCCCTTTAAGGGTGGGGTTAGATATCACCCAGATGTGACTTTAGACGAGGTTTCAGCTCTGGCCATGTGGATGACTTGGAAATGTGCGATCGTGGACATCCCATATGGCGGCGCAAAGGGGGGCGTTTGCTGCAATCCCAAAAGCATGTCAAGTAATGAGCTGGAGCGATTGACGAGACGGTACACAACTATGATTCTCGATTTAATTGGTCCATACAGGGATGTTCCTGCGCCCGATGTCTACACGGATGAGCAGACTATGGCTTGGATAATGGACACCTACAGTCTCTTCAAGGGCTATGCCGTACCAGAGTCGGTAACTGGCAAGCCTATTATCTTGGGCGGTTTCAGACAGCGAGAAGAGGCTACTTCTCATGGCGTGGCATTCTGCGTTCGAGAAGCCATGAAGAAACTCGAAATGAAAGCCAAAGACACCACGGTAGCGATTCAAGGGTTCGGGAGCGTTGGCTGGAACCTTGCCAGAATACTACATGAGGAAGGATATCGCATTGTGGCTGTGAGCGATTCCAAAGGCGGAATCCACAACCCCAAAGGTATTGACCCCTTAAAGGTTCTTGAGCACAAGAACAAGACTGGTTCGGTTATTGGTTTTCCAGATTCGGAGCAGGTTAGCAACGAAGAATTGTTGGAACTGCCATGCGACATCCTCGCGCCAGCAGCCCTTGAGAATCAGATCACCAAGGACAACGCAGACAAGATCAAAGCAAAGATCCTGGCCGAGGCAGCTAACGGTCCATGCACGCCGGAAGCAGAAAAGATGCTCGATGAGAGGAAAGTGTTCATAATACCCGATATCTTGGCTAACTCAGGTGGGGTCACAGGAAGCTACTTTGAGTGGGTGCAAAACCTAACCCGCGAGCGCTGGAGCGACCAAGAAGCGCACAGCAGACTTGAGACAATGATCGTAAAAGCCTTTAACGATGTGTACGACATTTCTAGAAGGCGCGAGACAGACATGCACACAGCAGCGCTGATATTGGGCGTGGGCAGAGTAGCAGAAGCCATAGAAACACTGGGTCTCTGGCCTTCGTAGCGATTAACTGTCCTACATGAATGCCGCGATCACTCTTAAATGGCAACAGTTCAGTTCAATAGAAGAGGAGAGAGGAAACAGGGTAAAACATGAAACATGTAAAGATAACGGCATTTGACCTCCCTGACGCTTGGTATCAAGTTCTTAAGAGGGTATGGGAGGAAGGCGAGGCGTTCAGCGTTAAATACGGTTCAGAAGTCACCGAGACAAAGAAGCTAGACGTAACCGTGGAGATTCAGCATCCTGAAAACAGACCGCTGGTGCATGAAAAGTCGCCTTGTGACATGCGATACGTCACAAACTACTTCATGGAATACTTGTGGTTCGGCGAGAAGCGCCCTGACGAAACCTACACCTATTCAAGCCGCCTACGAAGCCCCGTGGATCAGATCCAGGAGGCGATAAACCGCTATGCTGAGGAAGTCTTCGATCGACAAATAACGCTCGTGATTCGTCTGCCACAGGACATATTTAGAGAGATTGAAGGCAAGAGGCATGAACCGCCCTGCTTAACTATAATAGACACGGAGATTACTAGAAACGACAATGGCAATGACAGGAAACTCAAGTTCACCTTAGTTGGTTATTTCAGGTCTTGGGATGCATATGGTGCCTTGCCAGCTAATCTAGCTGGACTTCAACTATTCACAGAAGCATTTGTGAAGGAACTGAACGCCAAGGGAAAGGAGAAGCAAGGTTCTAGGTGGGAGGACGTTTTCACTGGCCCAATGCTCATGATTTCAAAGAATTCTCACATCTATCAAAGGCAGTTTTCGTTTGTGCAGGAGCTACTGAAGGCGGGCAGAGCAACCTTTGGAGAGAAGATTCAGGTTTCAAGAAAATCCTCTTGAACGGCCAAAATGCAGGCTAATCTAGGTTCCTCATTAGGGCAGCAAGCCGATCCGCGTGAGGATCTGCTTTACCGCTGGTATAGCTGGGCTTTCGGTTGGCAGACCAAGTAGAGGTTTACCAGTCAGATTGTGTGTAAAAACGTTGTCATCTGTCGGGATTATCCCAGCGAATTCATAGCCGAGCTTTTCTGCCTCTTCCTGCAGCGTGGCTTCCATTTCGGGTTTGAACCTGTTTCCTATGAGATAGAATTTCTTGAAGTCTATGTGAACCTCTTTTGCGACTTCTTTGATGCGTTTGGCTGTTTGGAGTCCCATTGAACTGGGGTCGGTTACCACTATCATGATGTCGACGTCGCGGTCGGTTCTTCGGCTTAAATGCTCTAGTCCTGCTTCCATATCCATTAGTGTTACATCGTAGTTTCCAATCAAGCGGTCAACGATGTGGGCAAGAAATGCGTTGACGGGGCAGTAGCAGCCTTCGCCTTCGCCGCGTCCCATCACTAGGAGGTCAAATCGCGGAGTTTCGTGAAGTATTTCGAAGATGCGGGCTTCGAGTATGTCTTCCTTGGTCATGGCCGGAGGAATCTCCGACCTTTCCAATGATTTCCTTAAGTTGTCCGTAACCGTTCCGACGGTTCTAGTGACGGGTGTGCCGAGCACGTCAGCTAGGTTGGAGTCTGGGTTGGCATCTATGATCAAAATGCTCTTTTCAGGACTGCTTTCGCTGATGATCTTAGCCATGAGGGCCGTAGTAGTTGTCTTGCCGACCCCACCCTTGCCAGAAACCGCAATGACCAATCCCTTTTTGGGCAATGTTAAATCGCCGTTTTATTGCAGACTAGAATACAGCATGAGTGTTAGAATTAACCTTTTTCTTAACTACATCGCAGAAAAGAAGGAGTGTTTTGTCGGTTACTGTCTGCCTAGAGGATAGACTCCTCTTCCTCTCCGCGGCTTATGACTATTATCTTCATCTTTATCAGGACGGCCACTATGACAACTGCCACGATTGGGATTATTATTAGGAGTAGGGTGGTTAGGGGCAGACCGAAGGCTCCGGGTGGCGTAGGACCTGGCGGGGGTGTCACGCTGATCTGGGTCTGGTTGTGCTTTTCAACGTATCCTGCCTTTGTTGTAGACGCGGTGACGGTCACAAAGGTTTCTTCGGTCAGTTCCGGCGTGGTGAAGCGTGTTTTGAAATACCCATCCGAGTCGGTCATTCCTTCCGTGACAGAGAAGTTTCCACCCGAGTCTGACACCACAGAGACGGCGGCGTCTGTAACTGGATTGCCCTCAGACATCACATGAACGCTCACTTCAGTGGTCTCTTGAGACTTGACGGTTTCAGGGTTGGCGGTGACTATAACCGTCAGAAGTCTAGGTTGTACGATTAATGTTGCCTCCGCTGTGCCATCCCAGTATCCACTCTTCATGGCTGTTGCCGTAACCGTGATGTTTAGGTCTGTGAGAATTAGTGGAGCAGCAAAAGTAAACCTGATGTCGCCATTTGAGTCGGTTATTCCTTCTTCTGGGGAGAAGGTTCCACCATTATCTGAAGATAGTCTGACTGTGGCTCCTATAATTGGAGCGTTTGCATAGGTCACGTGTACAGTTCCGTTGGTGGTTGCCTCAGACTTTATCAGTTGAGGACTCAATGTGAGTTCCGCAACGAGCGGCGGCGCGACGCGAAGATACTCATAGTCTGAACCGTCGGCGTACCCGTCCTTGTAAGCGGTTGCGATTATTCTGAGGTGAGTCTGTTCATGTACCTGTGGGGCTGTGAGCGTTGTAATGAAATACCCTGTGGAGTCGGTGGTGCCAGACAAAATCGCTAGAATCCCATGTGCTACTGAAACAAGCCTAATGTTGGCGCTTGCCGCTGGAGAACCTCCAATGGTTGCGCGCACAACCGCCTGTACCTGTCCCTCTGAAACCACTGCGGAACTTCCTAGGCTGAGAGAGACACTTAACGGTGTAAGCGCTCGAACAGCTACTGAAACCGTGGCTGTGTTGATGCTTTGAACATCAAAATCGTCTCTCACTGTAACTCGTGCGGTGTAGTCGCCGGCTACAGCGTACCTGTGGGCGAAGACTGAGAGTGTTATCCAGCCACTGCTCGGTGTTCCGTCTCCGAAATCGTAAAGATATTCGTTGACTCGTTTGTCGTCGCTTGAGTTGGTGGCAACAAAGGTAACCTCGTTGTCTGGTGAGACAGGGGTTACCAACGTTTTGTCTGCAAGAAGCCTTGCTTCGGGGCGCTGATTGATGGAGCTTATTGGCGCCGTCAAGTAGAACAAGAAGTCCAAGTTATATCCATCACCGTCGACGGCATCGCCTTTTCCATTTGGATTCAATGATGGATGGTGAGGTCCGCTTTCATGGCCCCAGTAGTTGTACTCTGCGTGAACAATTGCGCTTCCATATGCCGATACGGTCATGCCGAGGTCATTGCCGTAAATGTCATTCCAGTGGACTTGGTGGGTTACATTCTCGTAGTAGAATCCTACCTTATTGTATGAAACCGAGTTGTTGGTGATTTGAGTTTCCGCTTGACTGGAAACGTGGAATCCCTTGTCGTTCGATGTGACAGTGTTCCTAAGGATTGAAATGTTGGTATAGTTGGCTACGCTGATTTCTATGCCGGCCTGGATGTTTGAGAGCACAGTGTTCCCTGTAATCTGTGTGCCAAGGGTTGATTTCCCAGCTAGAAATATGCCGTTTGCGTTTGCTCTTATTGTGTTGTCCTGAATGATAGCTTCATTGTCGCCCATCAGGTAGATTCCACTTTCGAGGTTATAGCTTATCGAGCTGGTCTGAACCTTGACTGCGCTGTTCATTGCGACGATTCCATTTGCACTGTTCGCTATTTCGCTTCCAGTGATTTCCACATTGGAACCTTGAACGGCTGTTGCGTTTTTCGCATATCTCAGCACGCAGCACGTTAACTTTGAAGGTTGAGCAGCGTTTGCGAATTCGATTGAATTCCAGTCTCCAGCCACGGGTTGATTTCTGTTGGATGTGAACGTTATTTTGTTGTCTTGATTACCAATTGCCAAGAGTCTCCCTTCAACGATTAGGGAGAGGTTTCCGCCAAATCTTACTTCAACTCCGGGTTCTATCGTTAGCGTCGCAGCCGGACGTACAGTTACATTTTTAGAGAGTACGAATGGACTGTCTGTGAGCGTCCAGATCGTGTCCTGTTCGATTAGCCCTTCAACATAGGTTGCATTTGCCCTAGATGGTAAAGTTGTGTTCAACGCTGTGAACATTCCAGCAATTATAATGGCTGAGAGAAAAAACAGCTTAAACTGTTGCTTCATATACTAGCTCATCTCTTTCTGCGAATCAGACTATCCTCGGTCAAAATCCTCTTAACCATTATGAATCTTCAATAAAGAGCCAGACTCAGTCATAGACGATCATTGAGAACGTGTTAGCCGATTTGAAGCGGACTCCGAATCAAGCAGAATACTATGTCTTAATCTGCGTTGAGAGTGCGTTTTCATCGAGCTTACATTGTGGACAGCTATGATTGTCTTCTCGGCATTTGAGACAACTCATGCTACCACCCTTTACCCTTCGCGTCTTACTCTGACAGATGCCTCTGTTTACCTCAGTTTTTTCCTAACAGTCAACATTATAGGCGTTGCCATTGGCCATTGGGCACGCAAATCAACGTTTTATGAATAGACGCTCTGGAACCCTGACATTGCTGAGACTCTTACCTACCTGCATCTTAAAATTATAGCTATCCTCAGTAGCAGATTTTCATAAATCATAACTATTTCAAATCTGCGCAGAATATCCTGATAGACGTTGGCGAAGCTGAAGATCAACGGTCACCTGGGGCGACTACGCCTGTTTTTCCACAGCCTAGGTCTAAGCTGTTTAGGAGGGGCCGTGTTTCTACAGATTCTAGTGTTTAAAGACATTGTTCAGCAAGGCTATTTCATGGGCGTTGAAAAGAACCCTGCTGTTCTTCAGTTTGAAGTGGCCTTGACAGTCTTCGCCGTTATTTACCTGATTCATCTTTATGTCTCGAAAATCAGGTCACTTCCGTAATAATCGACCTTATCATCAAGAATCTATTCTAGAACCTGTTCAATTTCCTTCATAACATCGCCTAAGCTTCTGTAAGGTTTGGAGGGCAATTTGCTAATCAGTTCATCCAAACGTGTAAGATGATCCGGCTTCAGTTGCACAAGTTTCCATCCTAACCTTTGAGAAAGAACATTCTTCGTGGACGGATATCTTGTCTTTTGCAGAATTCGTCGAACTGAATCCAATCCTACGGTGTTGATGAACTTCTGAAATGAACCTGTCTCGAGATAATATGTGAAGCGTTCTGCGTCTTCAAGCATGGCAAGATTGTTAAATAGAACATAGACTCCCGTGTCATCGCGTTCAAACTCAGCAGTCAGTGTGTGTAGTCTCTTGAGCTCTTCGTCAGTGTATTGGTAATAGTAGAATCTTCTGCCCGTTCCGTGCAGTCGAAAATATGCTGTGTCAGAGGTATATGCGGGCCTGCTTCTAAATGGGTCTACGACATGTGGCACATCGATTTGTTTCAAAGCCTTTTTCAGGGCTGATTGGGCCTCAGGCTTCTCCCATTCGGCGCCTCGTGTCTCCCAGACTATGGTCAGGTTTTCGTTGGCAACTCTGCCGAAGAATTCAAGAGCGTCACTGAGCTTGCTAGGCTGGAAGGATGCAGGGGTCTGAAAGAGCAGTATGCGAGCTCCTAACGCCGTGCAGATTCGCTTCATCTGTTCAAAAGCTTGGATGCTGGGCTTGATTTTAAACCTGAGTTTGTGCGTGATGTCTTGGTGCGCCTTAACCGTGAACTCAAAATCCGAGGGAGCCTTATCTCTCCAACCAGTTACGGTTGATATTTTCGGATATGTATAGAAAGTGCGGTTGATCTCAACCAGTTTGAAGCGCTCGTAATACTTTTTCATTGAAGTGGGAAAACCGCAGCAACCGACTTTGATCATTAAGAGGGCATGGCTCCGAGACTAAGCCGTGACTCTGGGCGGCACACGGATTGGCCTGCCCAACTTCATGCGGATAGCAACTCTGTAGAGTCGTCGCAAAGACTTGATTAGATATTCAACGGATGGAGCCTTTGAATAAACGAGTGGAATACGGTCGTACTCAGACAGCTTAACATCTGTTTGGTCCGGTTCAACGCCGTGGAAGACCACCAAGCGAGGCTTCAGCGGGCTAATTCTGACGGCCAGCATTGGCGAGCGGTCTAGATGCACATTTGTAAAGACGAGAGCGCGTTCAGTAGTGCTCCCGAAGATTGTGAAGAACTCCCATCCTGACAAGGTTTCAATCGCTCTTAAGCTGTCGACAACCGTGTAGCCCGCGATTTCTCTTGCCTCCTCTCGGCAACTCAGTATTTCCCCAAGCACAGCCTTGCAGAACAGTTCTGTCCGTATTGGAACAGGGAATTCGCGCAGGTCGAGAATGGCTGTTGTAGGTGAACTTGTCAAACGGGACAGCTCACAGGTGTATCGGCTTCCCCTTTCTTGGTCTATAGCAAGCAATGCCCAGACAAATCTTCTCACAAACTTGGTGCCGGGGCTTTTTCGCCTTCCACTCTCGTAGTCGCTGATAACAGAAGGTGAGGAGAGAACCATCTTCTCAGACAGCCTCATCTGTGAAACGGCAAATAGCTCACGCCACTTCTTCAAGGCGACGCCCGGTCTGTTCGAAAGAATTATCTCGCCGGCAATTCGGCGTGCCAAAACCATATGCAGATTAGGAGAGATAGACAACTTGTGATCATACCCCTCAGAGAAGCCCAAAAATAATTTGAAGAGTCATATATAAGACTACTCTCAAAGAAAGCAACAGGAAATGAGGCATCACCTTGTCGTTTAAGCAGCAAATGGAAAGTTCAGCACAGAAGACCAGATCAAACATAGTTTTGGCACTCGACCTCTTAGCCGAAAGCCAGAGTCGCCTGCTATCTCGGAGCATCCAAATCCTAGAATCCACGCATGCTCATCTTTGCGCATTGAAGTTGAATCGTCAGGCAGTGTTGCCGCTTGGTCTTTTCGAAGGTGCGCAGAAGATAATCAGTAAAGCAAAGGACCTTGGTCTGCCAACAATCATGGATGCAAAAATCAACGACATTGGAAACACGAACAGAGTCATTGCTGAATACTATTTCAAGGCTGGCTTCGACGCCGTCATCGCTAATCCATTTGTGGGTTGGGAGGAGGGGCTTCAACCGGTTTTCGACGTAGCCAGAAAAATGAACAGAGGTGTTATCATCCTAGTCTACATGAGCCACAAAGGCGCAGCTGAAGGCTATGGACAAATCGTGCAAGATCCGTCGACAGAAAAGCTGATTCCCCAATACAGAGTCTTTGCGGAAAAAGCGTTGAAGTGGAAAGCCGACGGAGCAGTTGTTGGTGCCACGTACCCAGACAAGATCCGTGAAGTTAGAGCCATTCTAAACGAGAATGTGCCGATTTATTCGCCGGGCGTTGGGGCGCAGGGAGGCGACGTAACAGCTCCTGTTGAAGCAGGGGCGTCGTACCTCATTGTTGGCAGAACCATTGTTGAGGCCAGAGACCCAGCAGAAACAGCTAAACGAATCAAGGAAACAGCTTGGCAGAGTTTTCGGCGCAAACGTCAAAAAAGTCAGTGAGATAGGCTTGAAATTACTCTTCTCGTCCTCTCATCCAGAGTTCTTTCTTGAGCATGTCTCGTACTGCTGAGCGTATGGCTGAGCTGCGGCTTGGGTACATGTTGGCTCTCACGAGCTCGTCTAAACCCTCAAGATAAGCTTCAGGCAACAGAACCGTTACCAGTTTCATAATCTGATTTTCACCCTTTTCTCGGAGCATGTTTAAAGCATAGTATGTCTTTGATTGAGTTAAAGAATTTACTGCTCACTACAAGATCTCCTTAAGGGTGCCTAACTTTCTCAGCACCATAGGATACGTTTTGTACACGTCTTCCACATGCAAGGCCGAGTTTCTCATTTTCATTTGAATCAAACCCGCAGCGACCAATGCTGAACCTAGAATGTCACTTACGGTAGGGTCAGGAAACGCTATCAGTAGCAGCCCCAGCTTAACAAGAGTCGAATTGTTGCCCGTGCGCCACAGTTTCTGTGCTGCCTTTAATTCCTTTACAAAGTCTTGCATAGAGGCATATGCGATGCGCGCTGCCTCAACGCGATGTAGAGCTGAGTTCTGAATAGCATCTGATAACTCCTTCAGTTCTTTGTCCTTCAGTTCAACCGCCGCCATCTCAACCCAATCTAAGAGCGGAAGACACACAAAAAACTTGGCGAACAGAAAAAATGAATGCCTGTCGAAGTTTACGCTTGGCTTTATAGGAAGTTATTCTGAAATCCCTCAAAAACTGAAGGTCTCTGTCTTGATTTTTGAGAGAAAAAGCACAAAGTCATACAAACGCGTACATTAGGCGTGGTAGTTTTTATAAAACCTGCACTCAATACTTTCGGGCATTACACGGGATCACAGGAGCGATTGACGTTGGACGGAGAGCACTACGCCTATGTTCTTGTGGAAGATGAGAAATGGTGGAGTCGCCGTCGCAGTCGAAACAAGGTCGACAACATAGTCCACGCGTTTGTTCGTCGGGGAAGGGTTGGGCCAAAGCAGACTCATAAAATTCTGTTTTATGTTAAGCGACCTGTCAAGCAGATACAAGGCTTTGGAGAGTTTCTAGAGAGAATCACAGGCACAGGAGACGAATTATGGAATGTCTACGGATCTGAGACTGTTTTTGAGTCCAAGGACGAATATGATTCCTTCATTGGCGGCAGAGAGCATGTAACAATCATTCGTTTCAGAGACTTAGAGGACCTTGAGGAGCCAATAAGCTCCGAAGTCATCTATGCTTCGACAGGAATAAGGAAGATGCCGAATGGCGGCATGTATCTGAGTAGAGAGACTGTAAACTTGATGATTAGAGGGGGAGTGTAGAAACGCGTGTCTTCTCCACAACCTGAGTTCAATCCAAAAGAGTTTGTTGAAAAGCAGGTTGAAGACTTGCGGACTGTGTTAGGGAGTGAGCGTGCTCTTATCGCGGTTTCAGGTGGTGTTGACAGCTGTACATGTGCGGCTTTGGTACATTTGGCAATAAGCAGCAATCTGCTGTGTGTGATGTTGGACGACGCTTTCATGAGGTTAGGTGAGCCTGAGAAGGTTGTTGAGCTTTTATCGCGGCCGCCGCTTGGTCTGCCTGTTAAAGTTTTGAATGTTCAAGAGCGTTTCTTGGTCGAGATGCATGGTCTGCGCGATGCTGAGGAGAAGCGCAAGGTCTTTCGAGAGACTTTCTATCGAGTTTTGAGTGAGGCGGCTCAGCGCGAGGGCATACGATATTTGGTTCAGGGCACGATTTTGGCCGACATCGTTGAGACTGCGGGAGGAGTTAAAACTCAACACAACGTGTTGTCTCAGATTGGAATCAGGCCAAAAGAACGCTATGGTTTTCAGATTATCGAACCGTTGCAGACATTGTTTAAGGATCACGTTCGACAGGTTGCACGCTACATCGGATTGCCCAAGGAGATATCTGAGCGACAACCGTTTCCGGGACCAGGCTTGTCTGTAAGGGTTGTGGGCGAGATCAAGCGAGACAAGTTGGATTCGTTGAAGAGGGCAACAGCCATAGCAGAGGAGAAGTTGGCCAAGCACGCACCCAGTCAGTATTTCGCGGTTGTTCTGGACAATTTCGAGAAACCAAGTGGCGATCAGGGGAGCCGGATAAAGGCGTTAGCCGCAGAGTTCCTCAATGTTTCTTCAAGTCAAGTTGAGGTGGCAGTGTTTGAGGATAAGGCTACAGGGGTCAAGCAGGGCAACAGAGTCTACGGTGAAATAGCTGCTGTCAAAGTGCTAGAAAAAGGTGGAAAGGCGTCTGAGGTGCCTGTGCCAGATCTGGTTCGGCTACAGGACAGGATTATGGCTGGAAATCCATCCTTCACCAGAGTGTTTTACATGATTTCTGAGAAGCTGCAAAAACGGCCTTATGTTGTAGCCGTTCGAGCAGTGCGAACTGATGACTATTTAACAGCTAAGGTCGCGGAGATTCCCTGGAACACCTTAAATGATATTGCTGCCAACATTGCTAATGCCTGCCCAGATGTCTCTGCAGTGTTTTATGATGTGACGCCGAAGCCTCCCGCTACCATTGAAATGGAATGACATAGGGGAAGGCATAAAACTGTTTGATGCGTTCAGTTAACCCGTTGGAAGTGGAATAGTTGGTTCGCGTTCGGGTTCAACGCATCGAGTCCATTAAGGATCCAGAGGGCAATTTGGGCAAACGCATTGAGTTGCTCGAGGACAGGGTTATTCCACGATTGGTGATCAAGCCTCAGACGGAAGAGGCTCGGATGGCGCAGGACATCATGCAGGCCATTCAGCAACAGTTGCCCATGATGGTGCCCCAGCAGGCTCAGTTTGCATTTCCGAAGGTAATCCTGTTTCTTACAGAGCAGGAGTATGAGCGGCTTGGCATTGATTTTGACGTTAATCAGGTCTACGAGCTGGAGCTATCTGGGCAGGCCATCAGGTTTAGAAAAGCACCTTAGCGTCCACAGCATTGATCTTGAGAGAATACGTGTCGTTGCTGGGGGGATTGAAATGCAACTTGAGGGAATACTGGCAAAGCTGAGGTCGATGTCTGATCCGAAAGCAGTTGAGGGGATGGCTAGGTTTGGGATTAGCCCGAAGAACACTTATGGCGTGTCAATTCCCACTTTGAGAGCGATGGCTAAAGCGATAGGCAGAGATCATGCTCTTGCTCAGCAGCTTTGGTCTTCAGGCGTTCATGAAGCCCGGATACTCGCTAGTATGGTTGACAGTCTAGGGTCAGTTACTGAGGAGCAGATCGAACAGTGGGTGAGAGACTTTGACTCTTGGGATGTCTGCGATCAATGCTGCAGCAACCTCTTCGACAAGACAGGGTTTGCTTATCAAAAGGCGGTTGAATGGAGCAAAAGAGAAGAAGAATTTGTTAAAAGAGCAGGCTTCGTATTAATGGCCGTGTTAGCTGTCCATGACACAAAGGCAAAAGATGAGGAGTTCGAGAAGTTTCTGCCCCTGATAAAAGGAGAGTCGACTGATGAAAGGAACTTCGTTAAAAAGGCTGTGAACTGGGCACTTCGCCAAATTGGAAAGCGCAACGCCGTGCTAAATAAAGAAGCGATAAAGACCGCCAGGGAAATTCAAAAGGTGAATTCAAAGAGCGCAAAATGGGTTGCCTCAGACGCGCTTAAGGAATTAACGAGGGAAGCCATACGGAAAAAAATTGCAATTAGAAAGACTTAGGCGTCACGTTTGACGTGGAGCGTCAACTTGTTTTTCTACTTACAAGGTATATTCTTCTCGATTTAGTCGAATGGAACTCTTCCTTTTCGGGCGACCCGAAGACGTTCATGATTTCAAATCCTGCCTTCATCAAGAGTTCCCTTAGTTCATTCAAGTCGTAGAGTCTGTGATTAACTGGCATTTCGGTTATTTCTTTCTCTTTCTTGTCTATTAGAATCCAACGACTACTCATTCTTTTTCTTTTCCAGTCTATGTTGCGCTCTTCTAAGACGTAGAAACCGCCAGTCTCATCCCAGTCTCTTGCCTGGAAGTTCGCAATTATCCATCCCGGATTTGCGATTTCCAGCACGAAAACTCCATTCGACTTCAGTACCCTTGACACTTCCTGCAACACTAGCTCATTTTCTTCATCTGTAAAATAGCCGAAGCTCGTCTGGAGATTTATGACATCATCAAAAAAGCCCGACTTGAAAGGCAACTTCTTGATGTCTCCTTGAACCAAGTTTAAGCTATTATAGAAACTTTCATCCTTGGTTCTTTCTTTGAGAGCTGAAAGCAAGTATTTGCTTAGGTCAAAGCTGACAACCTCGCCGTAGGAAGATAATGGTATGGAATGTCTTCCTGGACCGCAGCAGAGGTCCAAGACAACGCCTCTTTTCAAGACTTCTCTAAGAAACGCTATCTCTTTCTCAGTGTATGATTTCCATGGTTCAGAGAAATAACTCTCTACCCAAAACTTGCTCAACCTACCCCGGAACAAGTCTCTATACCACAATCTGCTAAGCCACTTTGGTTGAGACATAATAGTATTCGTTGATTTTTTTCTGATAGCGATCTAGTTTTGAGCCTTCTTTGTTGACTCTTGGCCTCTTCGTTGCTGGGTCACGCCTGAACGTTATTTTCATGTCTTTTAGGAACGTGTTCATTCCCTTGCGCAGTGTAGTTGGTGCGTTGGCGGTGCCTTTGGTTCCAGGTTCGCCTGTGAATATCATGAGTCGATCGGCGATGAAGTCTTGGGCGACTACGTCGTGTTCGACTACGAAGGCAGTGGCGTTTCGAGTTTCGATCACTCGTCGTATGGTTCGCGCCATGGAAAGGCGTTCTTCAACGTCCAAGTAGGCGCTGGGTTCATCGAGGACGTACAGATGGGTTTTTTTGGACAGGCAGGCTGCTATGGCAACTTTCTGCAGTTCGCCTCCGCTCAGCTGTGATACGTCTCTTTCTAGGAGTGGTTCAAGGTTGAGGGGCCGCGCGATTTCACTTTTGTACCAGCCTGAACTGAATTCGTCTTTGGCTATGTCTCTGAGGAGGCCTTCAACCGCGCCTTCGTATTCAGCTGATATGTATTGTGGTTTGTAGCCGACTGCGGATTGGTCTGTCATGGGCGAGGTTCCTGTGTCGGGTTTTTCTATTCCTGCCAGTAGTTTGACGAAGGTGGTTTTTCCTATGCCGTTTGGTCCCAGTATGCCTATTACTTCGCCTAGTCCGGCTCGTCCAGCTTCAATTGTAAGTGAGAAGTCGCCGTAGGATTTTTGCATTTGTTCCCAAGTTACTAGAATGTCTTCTGTGGTCCAGCCCGTTGAAGGCGGCTTCACGTGGAATATTATAGGCTCTTTTCGGAAGCGCATGTTCTCGTCTGGCACGAATCCTTCGAGGTAGATGTTTATGCCCGTTCTTACGCCGTGGACGTGGCTGACTATGCCGTAGACGCTTGGGCATCCGTAAAATACGCAAATCTGGTCTGAGAGGTAGTCGAGTATGGCGAGGTCGTGTTCAGCTACAATTATGGTTTTTTGTTCGGTCTTGAGGCTTCGTATGGCTCGGGCTGCTTGGAGGCGTTGCTGCACATCAAGGTAGCTGGATGGTTCATCGAAGAGGTAGACGTCGGCTTGTCGGCTAATTGTGGCGGCTATTGCTACTCTTTGTAATTCGCCTCCGCTGAGTACGTCTAATGCGCGGTCTAAGATGTTTTCCAGTTGGAGCTGTCGTATGACCTGTGTGAGCACGCCTCTTTCGTCAACCTTCTCGAGCAGGTCGCCTACTTTGCCCGAGACGGCTTGGGGCAGTTTGTCTACGTATTGTGGCTTGTGCACAACTTTGAGGTGTTTTTCGCTCAGCTTCTGTAAGTATTCTTGAAGGGTTGATCCTCGGAAGTGTTGGGTTATTCTGGGCCAGTCTGGTGGTTGCTCGTGGTTTCCTAGGTTGAGTTTGACTTCGCCTGATAGGATTTTGAGAGCTGTGGTTTTTCCGATGCCATTTTGGCCGAGTAGGCCTAGGACTACGCCTGTTGTGGGAGTGGGTAGGCGGAATAGTTTGAACATGTTTGGTCCGAAGCGGTGGCTGCATTCTTGTTCGAGTTCGTCAGGTAGGTTGACTATAGCTAGGGCTTTGAAGGGGCATTTTTTTACACAGATGCCGCAGCCTACGCAGAGTGGTTCAACTATGACTGGTTTGTCGTCTTCGAGGCGTATGGCTTCTATCTTGCTTCTTACTGGCGGGCAGAAGCGGTAGCATACTTTGCCGCATTTTTTCGGGTCGCATTTGGATTCGTCTAAGACTGCTACTCTTACCATACTGTTTCTGTGTTCTCCGTCGTTGTGTGAATTGGGAAGTTAAGGAATCATGAATGAAGGAGGCTGGTAATAAGGTTAGTTTCTATCCGTTCTAAAACTTGGGGATTTCGTGAACGTGTGTGAATAAAAGTGAGAGGTGAACTAAGTGTTTGGCCTTTTACCATTCTTCTTCTTCCCATTCTTCTTCGCCTTCCTCGCCTGTGTCTTCTTCTTCCCAATCTTCTTCTTCCAAGTTTTTTCACCTCCCCTAGGCTTTGAGCATCCTATGAGAGCGCATGGTGAGTTTCTTAAACGTTTCCATACGACAATTGTAGATGTTTTGGACGATAGAAGGCTCAATTGAGGTATGTTTTGGGAGATTTTTCGCCATTTTTCTATGCTGAGCTGTGCAGTTTCATAGGTTGGCGTCATCAAAGGTTGTGTTGGCTATGAGTTTGGCTTCCATGCTGGCTTTAGGACGGCTTGTCTTATGGTTCATGTATGCCCAGCAGAGGTTGCGTGTGTTGTGAGCGGCTCCAATTCCGCCCTGCATGTCAACGGCGATTAGGCCCATTGAGTTTCTTATGCGTAGTCTCTCGTTGACCTGTCCGATGGAGTCTTCTGTGGCTTGTTGGGCTGATTGGCCACTGCGCATTTGGTCGCAGGTGTGTTTGGCTAGGACTAGGCGGATGGCTACTTCGCCTACGCCTGTGGCTGAGCAGGCTCCGGCTTGGTTGTCGGCGTATGTGCCGCTGCCGATTAAGGGTGTGTCTCCAATTCTGCCTGGTAGTTTTAGTGCGAAGCCTCCTGTTGATGTGGCCGCTGCGGTGTTGCGTTCTCTATCCAAGGCGACTGCGCCCACTGTGTCCATTTCAAAGAGTTCTGGGTGCGCTGTGATTAATTTTCGCAGTTTGGGCAGGTTTTCTAATTCTCCGTTCTTGAGTTTCTTTGTCAGCTGTTTCCAGTAGCGTAGGCGGAGTTCAGTTAGGGGTTCTCTACGCTCCAGCTTGTAGGCTTGGGCTAGTTTTTCTGCGCCTTCGCCTACTACGAATACGTGGTCGGTGTTTTCCATTGTTATGCGGGCTAGGCTGACGGGGTTTTTTATGTTATTTAGGAGGCCTGTGGCTCCTGCGTTGAGTGTTTTGCCGTCCATGATGGAGGCTTCCATTTGGATTTGCTTGTTTATGGTTAGTGTGGAGCCTAGTCCAGCGTTGAAGACTGGGTTGTCTTCCATGCTTTTGACAGCTACTTCAACCGCGTCTAATGCGGTTCCGCCGCGGGCTTCTAGAATGTCGTATCCTGCTTTAGCGGCTGCTTTGACTCCGGCTAGCCCAGGTTTTCTTCTTTCGGGTTGCCAGGCGCCTGCTCCGCCGTGAACGACAATTACTGGTTTCTGCATGGGTTGGCGACACTCTTCTTGGGTCAGTGTGTGAGAAGCAGTTATGGTGTTCTGGGTGGTTATTTAAGGTCTCTTAGGCTCATGTGGCTGTGAGGCTGCGTGTTTTCCTGAGTTGTTGAACATGCTGAACCGTTGTGTTCATCTTCTTTCCGGGAATGGTTTGCATAACTGATAATAGGAGCGGTTGGCTTTCAGAAGTATTGGGATGATGTGAGGCGACGGCTGGGAGCCTCACGGCTGTGACACGGCCAAGTGCCGCACTGACCCCTTTGTATGGTGGGATGTGAGTGATGTTTAAGGTGACTAGGCTGAGTGGTTTAGGCGTCGTTGTAGGTTTGGTTGGTTTGGCTTCGCTTTTCTTGCCGTGGTGGTCTATTAGGGCTTTGGGTGTGAGTATTGATGTTTATCCGTTTAGGGTTATGGCTTGGAATGTGCCCTCGTATGATGTTGACTGGGTCGTTGATCGTCTCTTGGGTTTAGACAGCACTTTGCTGGTGGTTGGTGTGCTTGTGGTTGTTTCCAGTGTTATGGTAGCTGTGGGGGTTGGAAGTGTTAGGCTTCGACTGCTTTTGATAGCTCCGTTTGTGTTGAATTTGGCTGCTGCTTTTCTGTTCCTTAAGCTGGTGTATTCGGCTATAGGTAAGCTTGCGTTTGGTTCTTTCAGTGGTACAAATTTGATTGCTGCGGGACCTTGGGGCTTCGGTGTGGGCATTGGAGTGTGTGTTCTCGCTGGAATAGGTTCGTTATTTCTTTTGGGATTGTCTTGTTTAAGCTATTTCAGACCTGAGCGGTAGAGGAATGAAAGGCTAGCTTGGCGAACCCGTGTGAGGGGGGCTAGGAGTCTTTTTTGAACTGTTTTTGGTCTAGGTTAGACCATGCCAAATCAGCAGTTGGTTAGGAGCATGGTCTGGGGTCTATGGTGAATTTGGGGAAAGGTTGATATATTTATAGTGAGTCTAAAGATATCAGAAACCCTTCCTAGGGAAACCAGTATTTCAAAGAGGAGTCGTGTAGGCTTGGAGCTGAAACCGATTAAGTTGGGCAAGAATATTGAGTTAAGGTATATCCCTTTTTCCGAGTTAGCTATCCCGTGGAACATAAGTGTCGGAGCCGTTAAGGCTAAACGTGGTGGTTTTGATCCCATTCAATCAGGTGTTTCCGCTCATGGGGCACTAGGAGCTAAAGGTTCAAAAGCATCCAAAACTTTGAAGCGTGAAGATCTGGACGCTCTGAAGCATTCGATTGGACAGTTTGGGTTGTTGAAGCCGTTTGAGGTTGCGGAGTTGCCTGAGCGGTTGGATTTCTTTTACGGTAAGGGCAGATATGTGGTTATTGATGGGCAGCGGAGGTATTTTGCGATAAGGGAATTGTTGAGGTTGCCGACGGAGCATGATGAGAGAAAGCAGATGCAAAGTTTGCGTACGAATTCTAGGCGTGGCCACATCGTGAATGAAGAGTTACAGGCGCAGGAGCTGTTTAACAGGTTAAGCATTCGGGACTATGTGTTGGTTCCGTGTTTGGTTTATCCGTACACGACGCTTTTGCAGATGGTTAGACATAGCAATGAAGATAAGAAGTTTAGTGTGA
>Ga0315308_1000132_pt1 | contig 39098 bp, 46 predicted proteins | sample TDP3_MG_FD_203078 | JGI IMG/M metagenome (GOLD analysis project Ga0315308, IMG submission 203078) | Freshwater sediment microbial communities from Lake Towuti, South Sulawesi, Indonesia - TDP3 | ecosystem: Environmental > Aquatic > Freshwater > Lake > Sediment | place: Indonesia: South Sulawesi...
CATTAATTAAACATTGGGAATTTTCACTCTTAATGCTTCGTTCCAAATGTGCATTGTGTTAACGACTTTTTCACAATCTCATACGATAATGAACAGAAGTAACACCGAGAAAATGGAGAAGAACAATCCGATGAGAAAGGTCACCGCAGCGACTGTCCAAAGCTTCTTTCGAGTTGGGTAGATGCTGTAAAAGAAGACAGAAAACGAAGACAAAAGAAACGCCGCAGCCCCCAACAATAAAGTAATCCTTAATGAGAAAGGAGGGGCGGTGCCACCGAGACCAGTAACCTGCAAAACTGTTAAGCTCAGCGCCGCCAAAGTTGCAGGGTAAGAAGCGTTAACAATAGGCTTAATGAACTTCTCCTCAAACTCTTCCATCAATCAACCCTCTTCGGCATTAATAGTCATATGCCTTTTAAACCAGCTCAATTTAAACATTTTTCGTTTGACTACTTTGTCAGGCTAGTAGTCTCATGCGAGATTGATTCCGTCTAAAATTAACAGCTTTGATTTCTTCTTTGCAATGCGCGCATATTAATGACTTTCGGCACAGTTACCTTTCTTTTCAGTGAAGTTGTTGAGTCCAGTTCAACGCATTCTACTAAAATGGTAATTTCCTAGCTGTTTGGCAGCTTCTTAAATTTGCATTTCCTTTTGGTTCTTCCATCACTTCAGAAACTGAATTATGACCTCTCTGTGGCCGTGTCCGAGGCAGCGGAGAGCCAAACCCAAGGCGTTTGTTGTTTTGCCGGCACCCTCTCCGGTGTAGAGGTAAACTGTTCCCCTTTTTTCAACCAAATTCAATGTCCTCCTTCAAGTGCGCATGGAGCAATTTGGCTATATACAAGCGTCGCAAAGTCAGCTGGGAAATGGGCAAGTTTTTGTTGGGCAGCCCCCAGCATACTCTGATTCTGCGGTAACGAATTTTGTCTCTTTGGTTTTTATTTCTCCTATGTATAGAACTTGCTCTGGTTTGCTTCCGTACCTGAATACGGTGACTCCTTTGCATTTTAGCTTCCAAGCAAGTTCAAAAATTTTTCTGACATGTTCAACGTTTGCCTCCGGTGGTAGGTTAACAGTCTTTGATACAGCGTTGTCTGTGTACTTCTGGAACGCAGCCTGCATTCTAACATGCCAATCAGGTTTGATGTCTAACGCTGTAACAAAAAGCTTCTTAATGTCTTCTGGTACTTGCTCGATTTTCTGAACTGAACCTGTTTTTGCTGTTTCTTCAAGGAGTTTGGCGTTGTAGAATCCTCTCTTTTTCGATATCATTTCGAACAGCGGATTAGTTTCAAAAAGCCTTACTCCACCTAGTACATTTCTTATGAAGGAAATTGCAAATATGGGTTCAATTCCGGATGAGCATCCAGCTATTATGCTTATGCTTCCTGTTGGCGCTATGGTTGTTACCGTAGCGTTTCTCATAGCACTATACTTATCTTTCCAAATACTTTTTTCAAAGTTTAGAAAAGAACCTCGTTCTTCTCCAATCTCCACAGATTTCGTGTGGGATTCTTCTTCAATGAATTTCATTAGTTTTTCAGCAAATTGCAGAGCTTCTTCAGAGTTGTAGCGAATTCCAAGTTTTATGAGCATGTCTGCAAATCCCATAACGCCTAAGCCTATTTTCCTGTTGGCTTTAGTTATCTCTTCTATTTGTTTTATGCGATACTTGTTTGCGTCTATAACATTGTCAAGAAAGTAAACAGCGTTTCTCACGGTTTCTCTTAGTTTTTCCCAGTTTATCTTTCCTTCCTCAACGATCCTTAAAAGATTTATTGAGCCTAAATTGCAAGATTCAAAGGGTAACAAGGGCTGCTCGCCGCAGGGATTGGTACTCTCTATTCTTCCGATTTCAGGAGTTGGGTTATGCCTGTTGAGTTCATCAATAAAAATAATCCCAGGATCTCCGCTCGCCCAAGAGGATTTTGCCATCAAATCCCAAACGTCTTTGGCTTCAAGCTTTCTTACTCTTTCCTTATTTCTAGGGTTGATTAACCAATATTTTCCATCTTCTTCAAGGGTTTTCATAAAATCGTCAGTAACAGCGACTGAAATATTGAAGTTTGAAAGGACCTCTAGCTTCTGTTTGGAAGTCATGAACTCAATAATGTCGGGGTGATCAACCCTCAAAACTCCCATCATGGCCCCTCTCCTTTTTCCTCCGGCTTTTATGACTTCTGTAGCTATATCAAAAACTCGCATGAAACTTACAGGACCAGATGCTACCCCCTTAGTTGATCTGACAATATCCCCCTTTGGTCTTAGCCTTGAAAAATCAAAGCCTACTCCTCCACCTGTCTGTTCAATCAAAGCCATATTTTTTACCGTGGTGAAAATGCTTTCCAAAGAATCTTCGACGGGTAAAACGAAACATGCCGATAATTGACCGAGCTCTGTTCCTGCATTAAAAAGAGTTGGGGAGTTAGGAATAAATTCGAGTCTCGCCATCATCCCATAAAACGTTTTTTCGCTTTCGTTTGGGTTTCCGCCGTATTTTCTGTCAACTTTTGCTACGACTTTGGCAACTCTCCCAAACATTTGGGCTGGATTTTCAACAATTCTTTCTTCCTCATCTTTCAAAAGATATCTTCTAGTTAAGACTTCAAGAGCGTTGACTGTCAATTTTGGTTCTATTATTCCAAGTTTTTCTTTTAACGACCTTATTTCCTCTTTCTTTTTCCTGTAATCTTGATATTGATTTGCAACTTTTTCGTAGCCTTTTTTCTTTAGCATTTCTATGACGATGTCTTGAACAGCCTCAACAGAAGGGATTCTTTCCTTGAATTTTTCATCTAGAAGCTTAACTACTTCCCTCGTTATGCTTTCAGCCCTTTCTCCATCCTCAAGGTCAACAGCGATGAAAGCTTTGTGAACTGCATCTCTGATTCTGCCAGAATCAAAATCAACTACTCTTCTGTCTCTCTTCATTATTTTTGTTATGGTCATCGTAGGTCAATTCAACTTTGCTTTGATTGCAATATAAAGTTTTGAAAAATTAATATGCAATTACGCGATTTTGTTTTGGTCAAAATCAACGATTCTGACATCCCGTTTCCTAATTTTTTTGATAACAACCAGATTAATCCCTTCCGAATTGACAACCATTTTTCGGTTATTTGGAACTTTCAATTGGCATGTTTTAGGAAGTTTTAAGTGCGTTTCAGAACCTACATGATAGTCTCTCGTGTGTGAGCGTGTATAGGTATGGTTGAAACTTATCCTTGGTGGAACGACGAACAGAAGAAACTAGCTGAGGAAGCCAAAAAATTTGCAGATGAGAATTTTCCAAGAGGAGAGGAAATAGCGTGGACCAAAGAGTTCCCAGCAGACCTTGTGAAACAAGTTGCAATGCGAGGCTGGTTCGGTGCGCCAATTCCAGAACGGTATGGAGGCATCGAAACAGGCGTCACGGGCTGCTGCATCGTGGCTGAGGAGTTGGCTCGCATTTGTTCAGCTCTGACCGGAACCTACTCGGTCACCATGTTCGGCGGCGTGGAGCAACTGCTAAAGTTTGGAAACGAAGAGCAACGGCAACGCTGGCTCCCGCAGATAGCCAAGGGCAAGTTAGGCGCGATCTGCATCACTGAACCCTCAATCGGCTCTGACGCGGCTGGCGTTGAAACAACAGCCGTTAAGGAAGGAGATGTTTACATCATGAACGGAAAAAAGCGCTTCATAACAAACGCTGGTGTTGCCGACATCTACTGCGTCTACGCAAAGACAAGTGAAAAGCCCGAAGACAAAGCCAAGTACGCGCACCTGAGCGCCTTCATAGTAGAGAAGGACATGAAGGGCTTCACGGTGGAAAAAATCAACGAACTCGGCGGCTGGGTTGGCTTACCCAATGGCTACCTAAGCTTTGATGATGTGCCAGTGCCTGTATCGAATCGGTTGGGGGCCGAAGGCGAAGGCTGGAAGGTTGTGGTGGACGGGTTGAACTTTGAACGCAACCTGTTTGCTGCCGGAATGCTTGGTCCGATGCGGGAGGCCGTTAAATACGCTGTGGGCCATTCCCAGAGGCGGATGCAGTTCGGTGAGCCAACCATTGAATTTCAGGTAAACCAGTTCAAAATAGCCGACATGCTGGCACAGTTAAGAACAGCTAGACTCCTAACCTACTATTCAGCGTATCTCATGGACTCAAAGGTTGACGCCGTCATGGAGGCTACTTTAGCTAAGCTCTACGCTTCGGAAGCCTACGAACGTTTGATGATTGATGCGCAACAGGTGATGGGAGGCGATGGATGGACAAGGTTCTACCCCGTTGAAAACTTCATGAGAGACGCCAAAGTCAACCAGTTGGGTGCTGGAACAAGCGAAGTCATGAGAATGGTCTTGTATAGACAAGGACTGAGAGCCTTGGCTGACGACATAAAAATGCCTCATCGTGTGATACATCCGAAACTCGGCGTGCCGATCTCGACCAATAAACCGACTGTTATTGAAAAGGTCAATGAAACCACTTTGTTAGAAATGCTGGCAGAGGACTACCGGGTGAATCCAGGCCTATACATGAGTCGATCAGACATGAAAGAGAGACTTGCAAGCGTTTCAGATGAACAATTAAACCAAGCATTGACTGGGCTTGAAACAAAGGGGCTAGTCAAACTGTATAGGGATAGGAGAAGTAACATAACCCTGGCGAAAGCCACGTACAAAGGTCTTAAGCAAGCTAAACCACTAGCATATTATCAATGGTACCCTGATTGGATAAACAAAAGCTTACTGTTCTAGTATCAACTCTCTGTCTTTTCTAGACAGAAAAAATAGCTATAATCCCTTTCTATTTCTTTAACTGTTTTTGTGATTTTTGTAGTTGAAGTTAATTTTCTTTAAAGGTATCGTGCTCAAATGTGCCTTTCATTAGTAACTCAAGGGCCCCGCCCATAAATGTTTCAGATTCGGGCTCGGACTAAAATTAGACTTTGAATAAAACTTTGAGTCCAATGCAACAAATCCATTGGTTAGAAATAAGTAGTTTTCCTTATGATTCAAATGCAACTAAGATTGTGCTTCTCCTGAGAGTCTTGGTGCTAGTTTGTCTATTGCTTCCTTCACTTTCTGCCATTCTTGCGGGTTCCTTATCTGGAACTTGTGTTTGCGTTTCCATTGGTCGTTTCTTTTCTGCCATAGGTACATGGCTATTGAACGACGTCCAAAAGATTCGATGACTACGATGGCTTCCCACCATTTTTCGCTTCTGAAGATTGTTACGTGATCGATAACCTTGTAGAAGCTGGATAAGGGCAGTTGTTCTATTTGTTCAGTTTGTCTGTTTTGTTCTGTCATTGTATGCTGGTCTCCTCATTGAGATAGTTGCGTTAGGTTGACTTTTAAGTGCTTTTATTATTTTAGGTATTGGGAGTAGATGTTCCCTCTATGTTGTGAAAATTTTTTATGCGGTAGGGTTGTGTAGTTGTTTGTGGTCTGGGTTTTGCTTTTGTTAGGGTTTGTAGGGGTGGTTGCGCTTGAGTTGGGTGATTTGCTTTGAACCTTGCGCTGGTGTTTCTGCAAAGTATATCAAAGTGTTGCACGATTTGTTGTTTGAGAGTTTGCGTGGGGCGTTCTATTGTGATAGTGAGAGAAGTAGAGTGTAGGTCGGTGCTTAACAAGAGTGCTTTAGCAGATTACTGCATCAATCCATACATCGGCTGTGAACATGCTTGCAGATACTGTTACGCTGAGTCTTATACTCGAAGGTTTTGTAGGAATGCTGAGGCTTGGGGAGATTTTGTAGACGTTAAGATTAATGCACCCTCGGTTCTTTCACGTGAAGTAAGAAGGAAACCTAAGGGTATGGTTTACCTTAGCTCCTTAACCGATGCTTATCAGCCTTTGGAACGGAAATATGAGTTGAGCAGAAGGTCGCTTGAGATTCTGTTGCGGCATCAGTTTTCAATATCGATACAAACCAAGTCTACACTGATTCTTAGAGACTTGGATCTCATTCGAAGGTTTCACGAGCGTGAAGTTGGGTTCACAATAACAACCTTAAACGACGATGTTAGAAAAGCATTTGAGCCCGCCTCTTCCCCTGCCAAAGAAAGACTCTTGGCCATAAAGGAACTGAAAGCTAACGATGTGAAAACGTTTGTCTTCTTTGGACCAGTTCTGCCCTATCTCTCAGATCACAACTTAGAAGGGTACCTTCGCCAAATCTCTGATGTTGGCGTTGACTACATTTATGTGGACAAACTCAACCTTAAGCCGGGTCTATGGGCAAATTTAGAAAGATTTCTACTGAAAGACTTCCCTCAGATACACAAAAAATGGAGAGACATTCTTCTCGGCAGAAGTGACTATTACGAGAATTATGAAAGCTCAAATAGATGATATCTGCAAAGAATTAAAATTAGAGTGTAAATTCTGCTACCAAACAACAACATCATTGCACTAAGTGGATTTCACCGAATTTCTAGTCGAGATATATGGCTACCCTTCTATCTCAGCTTTTCAATTCAGCAGTTCCAGCAAACAACTAAGCTTCCACGTTACAGGTCCAAACGGAACAATCGGGTTCTGCGATGCGCGCGCAAGAAAATTCTTAAAAGTTTTCTGGAGCCGGGGATGGGAGTTGAACCCATGTTGAGCAGCTCTGCAGGCTGCCGCCTCACGGCTCGGCCACCCCGGCAAGGGTTGCAAAAATTCTCAAGTGGGTTGTGGCTATTAATCTTTATCTTTGCGCAGACATGTCGGGGCAGATGTTGCAGTTTTCTGGAAGAGCTGTGCAGTTGTGGTGCAGGTCACAGACCACATCACTTTTTCTGAGCGTCGTGCATAGCTCGCAGAATTTGGTCGTGGAGTCCGTGAACGAGAATTTCTCTGAGGCAATGCCTCTTGCCACTTGTTTGGCAGCTGATTGAATGGAGGGCACCCACTCTAATCGCTTCGCGATTTTGTCTCCTCGTTTGGCGTCTGGATAGTAGCTCGCGGCTGCCTGTGTGGTTCCTAACTTCTTGGCTGCAGCCAATTGGGAGAGGCGATGGTTTTCAACGAGATCCTTGGCGATTAAGGAGCGAAAGGCAGGCAACACATAGCGTACCACAAGTTCGCATGGAGGTCTCATACAAGCACACTCTTACATTTCACAACAGAGTTATAACGTATAAACCATAATCAAGCCATTGATAATTCAGGAGCCGTTGTTCATGAGGCAAGTTCACAAACTCACTTTAACCGTAAAGGAAATTCGCGGAAAATGTCCTGTTCACAAATTAGGAGACAGGATAGTTTTTGAGTCGCCTGAAATCGTTACAGCTAAGACAGATGCACTCTGCGTTCACGCAATGGGCTCGATGCTGTCAATGCTGATTCCACTAGTCAGAGGCATCAGCTTCAAGGACCTAGGTCTTGCAGTTAAAGAAGGAAACGTGGGCTACATTCAATGTCTAGACCCGGGACCCCCATATACACATGGAGGAACAGTGATCTTCGAGATAAAACGTGAGTAGTAAAGCAAACCTTATCTTATTTAACCGAGCATCGATAATAAAATGGACTCAAACAAAAAGCGAACGGTTTTGCTTGGTGCAATTCTCTTGTTTTTCTTGGGATTATCCTACATTGAAAACACATCTTTCTTCGTTTATATCAGAGACAGCTTCATAATCAATCCACCACTTGCAATTGTGCTCATGTTCATTCACAACGTTCTCGCAATCTCTCTAATTATTTTGGCTATGGCATTTTACGTTGAAACTGTGTTGACATTCATGCCTAAAAGAAAAATAGAATACGTTGTCCTCGAAAACCCAAAAGTTTTCGCAGCCGTGTTCACTGTTGTGATTCTTTTGATTAGCATTCTGAGAGCCAGCACTTTGGTTCGTGGTCAGGTTGAGGTAAACATGTTGGCTCTGGTTATGCTTCTGAGTATGCCAAACGGGCTTGTTGAAGGCTACGGAATATTCCACGCCATAAGGAAGACTTTAAAAAAGAACCTTTCAATGCGCGACCTGATCCTAATTTACTCTTTTTTCTTTATTGCTGCAGTCATCGAAGTCGGATTAACTCTAACCCTGATTTGGATATGGACCAAATAGAAAAAACAAAATGAACAGAGACAACGAATAGACGTTTGAGTGTTATGAACTCTGACTACCTTACCGATGAGGAATATCAATCATATTGGTTTCGATTAGGGGGTTTGAGGAAAGATGTCTGTGATAGTTTAGGGCTTAAGACAGGAATGAAGAGTCTAGATGTCGGAACTGGACATGGTCTCTTCGCTATTGAAATTGCGAAGCAACTCAAAATCGGTGAAGTAATCGGAATAGACATTGCTGATAACGGTGTAATAAGAGCGAGAAAACTTGTAAAAGAAGCCGGAGTCGTAGACATCGTTTCAATTGCGAAAATGGACGCTGTTAAATTGTCTTTTCCAGACGGCAGTTTCGACCTTGCCACGAGTTTCCTCGGCATGAGAGATATCTACATGACAAGAGGGAGACGAGGCGTTAAGAAGGCGGTTGAAGAAATGATAAGAGTAGTTAAGCCGCATGGGAAAATAGTTCTGTGCGTAACTCCGCCTGAAGATATGGATACAGAAGACCAAAAGCTGGCTGTTAAACTCGAGGGAGAAATCTTCGGTGCGAAATCACTGCCCAAGAGGTTCTATGCTGATATATTCAAAGAAAGCAATGTTGTGTTAAGTGAAACCCGCGCGTTTTTCACTTACAAGAAGATGACAGCCAACCAAACAAAAAGCGAGTTCCAAGAAGGAATCGAAATCGCACGAAAGATTTACGGCAGGAATGTTCCAACGTTCAGAAAAGTATGGGATAAATACGGAAAGAAAATTGAAGCATTTGGATATGGTATGTACTCAAAAATTGTGATGCTAGTGGCACAAAAGCTCAGCGTATAGTCGTATGAGTTTAGGAAAAGCTTTTTGTTGAACCAGCCCACGCAAAATAATAAACAAAAGGCGAATCATATGAAAACTGCGGTTATTGTTATTGACATGATAAATGATTTTGTAAGCGGCGTTTTCCAAAGTGACAGAGCCACAAAAATAATTCCAAGCATTAAAACTCTGCTCGACTATGCACGGAAACTGAAGACCCCCGTTGTTTACGCCACCGACGCCCACCTGCTTAGTGTTGATCCTGAGTTTGATGTCTGGGGTTCCCACGCCGTTGTTGGCACTTGGGGCGCTGAAGTCGTTGACGAATTAAAGCCTGAAAAGGGCGATTTTCGTGTTTTTAAGCGGAAATACAGTGCTTTTCAGGGCACAGACCTTGATCAGCTGCTTCGGGAGCTCAAGATTGACACAGTTATCCTTACAGGTGTGGTGACCGATATCTGTATTCAGCACACAGCAGCCGACGCCTTTTTCCGAGGTTATAAGATCATAGTTCCAAAAGACGGCGTTGAAGCCGTTGACACACCAACCCAAGAAGCAGCCATAAAATATTTGAGAAAAACCTATGGATGTGAGATAACAACCACAAGAGACTTGCTGAAAAAGAAATGGACGTGAAGAGGGAAGGGGAAGGCAAAAAACGACAAAACATGAATTCGACTTCGTAGACGAGAACAACATGATCCTATTGACAGACTTATACGAGCTGACAATGTGCGCCAGCTATTTTGAAAACAAAAGAAAGGATCTAGCTACTTTTGATTTGTTCATAAGAAAATTACCGCCAAACAGATCGTATTTTGTTTTTGCAGGTTTGGAGCAAGCACTACTTTTCCTAAAAAACATGAGGTTCAATTCAGAACAGCTCAACTACTTGAGAAAACAAGGGTTCAAAGAAGACTTTCTCAACTACCTCAGAGGCTTCAAATTCAGTGGAGAGGTTTGGACAGTTCCAGAGGGAACAATAGTCTTTCCAAACGAACCCTTAATCAGAGTCACTGCGCCAATAATTGAGGCTCAGCTAATAGAATCTTTCCTCCTCAACACTGTCAATGTTCAAACAATGATTGCAACCAAGGCGTCGAGAGTTGTAAATGCCGCTCAGGACAGACCAATAGTCGAGTTCGGTCTTAGAAGAACACAGGGCACGGACGCTGGAATTAAAGCGGCAAGATGCAGCTACATAGCGGGATGCGCTGGAACCTCCAACGTACTCGCAGGCATGAAATACGGCATCCCAATCTTCGGCACGATGGCGCACTCTTTCGTGATGTTTTTAGAGAACGAAATCGAAGCCTTTAGAGCGTTCGCAAAGACCTTTCCAGAGAAATCCACACTGTTGATCGACACCTTCGACGACATTAAGGGCGCAGAAAACGCAGTGGTTGTGGCGAAGGAACTTGAAAAGAAAGGCTTCCGACTGAGTGCTGTCCGAATCGACAGTGGAGATTTAGTTAAGATAAGTAAGAAAGTAAGAGGATTGCTAGATAAAAAGGGCTTAAACTACGTCAAAATCTTCGCAAGCGGTGACCTAGACGAGTACAAGATTGCAAGGCTTTTACGAAATGGAGCAAGAATAGACTCCTTAGGAGTTGGCACCAGAATGAGCACTTCTGAGGACAGACCTTACGTTGACATAATCTACAAATTATGTGAAAAAATGGACAAAACAGGCAGATTTGTGCCAACTATGAAGCTGAGCAAAGGGAAGATCACTATTCCTGGAAGAAAACAGGTGTTTAGGGTAAAAGATGACAAAGGCAACTTCACTAAAGACATCATTGCCCTACACAATGAAGAAGTTAAAGGCAAACCACTGCTGATTAAAGTGATGGAGAAAGGCGAGATAGTTTATGATTTACCCACACTTCAAGGCATCAGGAAAAGAGCCTTGGAAAACCTTTCGAACCTTCCAGAGAAATACAAGAGACTCAAAAATGCGCCTCAGTATCCAGTAGAGTTGAGTCCTAAATTAAAGAAACTACTAAAGCAATTAACCAATAAATTGAAAAATATTGAAGGCATGTCTTAACCCCTTAACTCCTCTCTCTCAACCACTATGGTGCAGCGTGTTGCTAGGGCAGCGATTGCTCCTAAAGCGGCAAGCCAAGGAGCAAGAATAACCCCAACAACTCCAATGGTCGCCGGCATCTCCAAAAGCACCTTTCCCTTCTCATCTTTCACAACAATCCTAATTATGTTGCCTTCACGAATCAGTTCCCTAACCTTTTGGATGAGATTATCAGCCGAAACTGAAAACTCTTCCCTCCGAACCTTGCGAACCGCTGATCCGCAAACGTGGCAATATTTTGCGTTTTCAACTAATTTGGCTCCACATTTCCAACAAGACTCCAAACCATCACCAACTTACAGTTGCTTTCAAGCTATAGATCAAGTAAGATAAATTTTTTGTCGCTTGCGCAGAATTGAAATCAGTGTTGACTTTAGAACAAACATTATTTCTTTGTGTCTATATGTTTGGTTTGTCTGGTGGCATGGGTTGGAGCGGAGGACACGCTACGAGATTTTTGCTGATCTTTTGGATATCGTCTCCAAGCGTGGTTCCTGTCCTCTCACACGGGCTTCTTATGGAGCCAACCTACCCGTTGATAGGACTAAGAGGTTTCTGGTTTTTCTGGCTTCGCGTGGCTTCGTTCGTGAAGAGTTTGTGGGTGATTCTCGTCGTTACAGGATTACGAAGCGTGGTTTGACGTATGTCGAGCTGTTTAGAAGAATGCAGAAGATGTTCGCAGCCCTGTCGGAAGAACTGCCCTGAATAACAATTTGTGACTGCAAATTGTGCGCTCTGTATATGCGTTGGCTTTTATAGACTCCTCGACTGCCTCCATTAATTTGATAAGGTTTGGGGGTGAATGAATGAAATGGCAAGTGGAATAAAACTCGAAAAAGAGCCAGAAAAGGTCGCCGAAAACCCTGACAAAACTGGAGTGTTTGTCAACATTGCCCACCATAGAATTCGTATATAAAAGAAGCGTGTTATTGAATCAGGGAGTGAGGATATATGTCTAAGAACATTGTTGTCTCCTCAAACTCAGTGATATCATTGAGCGTCGTTGAAGGAGACTTGAAAGTTGGCAGACACTCAGTAGTAAACGGAGAGGGTACGCCTCCAAAAATAACCGTGTCAGGAGTTGTTGAATGCAGTGGGCACTCTGTGTTCCAAGGCAGCTTGTCTGCCGAGAGGTTTGAGGGAGAAGGCGACATCACGATTGAAGGCAATTTGGAAGTAAAGGAACTTGTTAAGGTTGATGACGGTCGCCTAATTGTCAATGGAAACCTGAAAGCCAAAACAATCGATGTCGACAAGAGCCTAATCGTCGGCAAAGACCTAACAGCAGACGATATCGATGTTGGCGGCAGTCTTGAAGCTAAAGGCAACACACGAGCTGAAGATATTGATGTGGGAGGACGCTTCTCCGCACTCGACACGGTGGAAGCCAAAACAATCGATGTAGGAGGCGCTGTAACCATCAAGGGTGGACACGTAGATGTGATCGATGTTGGCGGCTCATTTGAATCCCAAGACTCACTTGAATTTCGCTCTATCGATGTTGGCGGCACCGTAAAGTTAACTTGCAAAAACATTGGAGGCGACATCGACGTGGGCGGCTCATGCAGAGTTGACGGCGACCTAAAATTTGGCAAAATCGACGTAGGTGGAGTTGTCGAAATATCTGGATCGGCTCATGGAGACAGCCTTGACATCGGAGGTATCTTGCACATCGGCTCCTCCTTACAGCTCTCTGGGAAATTGGATGTTGGTGGACGAGTTGATGTGGGGGCGGATTTGACCGCTCGAGAGATCGATGTTGGCGGTAGCCTCAGAGCCAAAAGTGTCTCCGCATCGAACAGCGTTGAAATCGGCGGCTCAATCACAACAGCATTTGGGGTTTCTGCTGGCTCTGTTGAGATTGGCAGGCGAAGCGAAGTTCAAGGTCTGATACGCGCGAATGAAGTTGTTATAGGTGAACGGGCAAGTGTTGAGGACGTTTATGCAAAGAGCATAACTGTAGAAGAAAGAGCTCAGGCGCGCAACCTTTATGGAGAAGTAATAATCATTGAACCCGACTGCCACATCAGCGGTGAAGTTCAATACACGGAAAGTCTGAAAACAGAAAGAAACGTGTATTTTGCAAAACCCTCGCTAAAAGTCGAGAAATTACCTTAGTGAGACCAAGCTTGACATAGTAGACAATGAAGATTGAAGAACATAGTGCAAATAGCCAGAGTATGAATGACCAATATACCAAGCGTCGAAGTTGTATGTTCAAATCGGCGACAAACATAAATAATTGCATTAGAATTTTTTTATTCTAGAGGAAAGTTGAAGGGCAACATTCTGTTATACGTGAGGTCGGAAAAAGGCTTTTTTGTTGAATATTCTCAGACCCCGACTACTCACACCGGGTGGTGGGTGGATGGTTACGGTGCATTGCCTATGACCACCCAAATAACCTACAACTATAAACCTGAAGATCAGGAAGCTGCAAACCTTCTAAAAGAAGCAGGAATAACCTATAAACTAATAGACTTATCTAATTGCTCATTAAAAGCGCGACTGACGGCAAAGATAAGCGGGATAAATGAGACGCCCACACTGGTTTTTTACCATAAGAAAATAAAAGGCATAGAAAACATTAAACAAGCCCTCCAAGGAATTAAAGCCTAAACCTTGGTTATGGTTCCGTATCTTCCAACATTGATCCGCCAAATGCCCTTAAAAGAGGTTACAAAGCCGTTTTCAATCATGACCATATCACCCCTTTTCAAATCAAGAATAATCTTCTCATCCCACAGAACAAGCTTGATTGAGCCGCTCTTGTCACCTACTTCTAACTCTAAGATTTCATGGTTAACACCCGCACTAGTTACCACTTGCTTAGATTGTTCGGTGTTCAAAACTTTTATTAAGATATTAACGTGACTCATTCCTGGTCTCAAATCGTTTACATTCAAGCAAATTCCCCGTGCAACTCTCCCTAATACTTGTCTGCAATTTCTTAAATATTGTCCAATGCTTCCATCAACTTTAAATTGACTTCTGTCATTTAGTTGGCTAGAGCACCAGGTGAATTAATGCCTCAAGCCTTCCTTAAATCCCCAACTATGCGTCTCTCAATGACAGCTGTTTTCACCGCACTCGTGTTTGTGGCAACCACAATGTTTTCTGTTTACGTACCGCAAACCAGAGGCTTCTTCAACATAGGTGAAACCATGGTTTTCACCACAGCTCTGCTGCTTGGTCCTTTTATCGGCGCATTCGCCGGAGGAGTTGGCTCCGCACTCGCAGACATTTTCTTGGGATATTGGTACTATGCTCCAGCAACCTTAATCATAAAAGCATTCGAAGGGTTTTTCGTAGGGTTTCTGGCTCCCAAAAGATTAAGCATTGTCTCCAAGGCTCAGTGGGAAGAATTCACGTTCAGAAGTGGTTTAGTTATCGGAATTCTTCTGGCCAGCATAGGTTCTATCTACTTCAGCGGATCGACAGAACTCTACTTGGGCTTTCCACCTAGCCCAAGCCCGAGTTTGACTTTATTCGTTCCCCCCGAGGTCTGGTATATTCTGGGAGTCGTGATGCTGATTTTGTTTGCTATGGCAGGTCTCTTCTTCGAACCCGAATTTGGGTGGCTTTTCTTTACCATCCTAATCGGTGGTTTAACAATGGTAACAGGATATTTCATATATCAGCAGTTTTTCATCGGTCCCCTGTTCAACATTCCTGTGATAGCGGTGGCTGAAATTCCAATAAATATCGGCCAAATGCTAGTAGGTCTCGTTGTCTCAATACCAATTGTGAGGACGGTTTGGCGTTCCTTTCCATCGCTGAAGACGTGATGCAAAATCTACCAGTAAATCAATTTTTAAGTCTAACAACTCCAATTGTTAATATTCACTGAGGAGAATTCTAAATCATGGGCTCTGACCCTTTGAACGTAGGTAAACTCTACCCCAACGTACTAAGGCAAATTGTGCTTAGCCACCTGGGAACAGATGACCCTCGAGTGCTTTTGGGTCCTTATATCGGAGAAGACGCGTCTGTAATTGATCTTGGACAGAAAGCCTTGGTTGTCCATTCCGACCCGATAACAGGCACAGTTGAAAACGTGGGCTGGCTCGCTGTAAACGTTTGCACCAATGACATCGCAACCCGTGGAATACGCCCCCTTTGGATACTAACCGTGTTGCTTCTGCCAGAGAATTTCACTCGGGTGCAGTTGAAAACTATAACCACTCAAATCGACCAAGCAGCAAAACAGCTGGGCGTAGCAGTCGTGGGCGGACACAGCGAAGTCACATTGGGCATCAACCGACCCATCATAATAACCACCGCCATGGGAGAAACCATCAACAAGAGATTTGTGCGAACAAGTGGAGCAAAAATAGGAGACGCTCTCATCTTGACAAAAGGCGCCGCAATAGAAGGCACAGCCATTTTATCACACGAACTTCGTGGTTTCCTTAAAACAAAGCTGAACAACAAAACAATTCGGAATGCCAAGAAATTCATTCAAATGACAAGCGTGGTCAAGGAAGCGCTAATCGCCATTGAAGTAGCCGGTGACGGCGTGCATGCCATGCACGACGCAACCGAGGGCGGAGTCGCAGCTGGCTTGCAGGAAATGGCTTGGGCGTCGAACGTTGGCTTGATTGCCCACGAGGATAAGATACGAATTTACCCTGAGACTCAAATCATATGCAGAGTCTTAGAGATTGACCCGCTTCGAACCATAAGCAGCGGAACCCTAATTATATCGGCTGAAAACAAAAAGGCAGAGAAAATTGTGACAAGCCTCAAGGAAAAAGACGTTCCCGCTTCTATAGTCGGCAAAATACTAGATAAGAAAGAAGGCACATGCATTGTCAGAAAAAACAGAACAAAGCTTGACCTCTCGAAACCCGTGAAGGAAGAGTTGTGGAAAGCCTATAAAAAGGCGCTTCGAGAAGCAAGAAGGCATTAAACGAGGAAGTATTTAATGCCCACTGAAAAACCGTTGATCTCGGTGATTATTCCAACATTTCAAGAGGAAAAATACATAACCTCTGTTTTGTCGAAGCTGAATAAATTAAAACCTCAAATTGAAATGATCGTGGTCGACGGCGGTAGCTCAGACAAAACCATACAAATGGCAAAAAAATTCGCAAATAAAATGTATCAGATAAACAAGCGAGGAATCGCGAGGGCAAAGAATTACGGAGCCAAAAAAGCCAACGGCGACATTCTTGTGTTCCTTGACGCTGATGTGCATCCCAACCTAGACTTTGTTAAAAAGGTCTTGAGGACGTTTAATGACACAATGAATGTTGGGGCTACATGCAACGTGATGCCTTTACATGCAAAATCTAATGAAGTCTTTTTCTTTCATTTTTACAATTGTTTAATTCGATTTGTCAGCAGGTTTAGACCCCACTGTCAAGGAAAGTTTTTTGCAGTCAAAAAAGAATTTTTCCAGCGGATTAACGGGTTTAATGAAGACCTTCCATGCTTAGAAGACCATGACTTAGCTTTTCGATTGTCTAATCTTGGAAAAGTTGTTTTCATACGCGACCTCACAGTGTATGAATTCCCAAGGCGCTTCCGAAAAGTAGGGCTTCTTAAGGTTGTGATAACCTGGTCCATGGATTATCTTTCTTTTATGCTCAAAGGAAAACCAATTTCAAACATCTGGCCTGCCGTAAGATAACTTACATAAAATTGATGCTGGAAGAGACTTTTTGTTCAATGTTTGCAAGGTTTGGCAAACTGTGAGAATGCGGATTGATCAGAGGCTACAACAACTTCTGGTTCAGTGGTTCTTCATAAAGTACTCTAACCCTGATCCGCAGACTGACGGCTCATCTGAGAAAAGCTAGGAAAACCATCTTGAATCAAAATCAAATAGGAAGCTGATAGTGTCGAGGGCCGTCAGAGTAACTCTGAATCAATCATCTCTTCATGCAAATTTAATCGTCATTCGGCCAATGAATATTCACTTCAAAGCACAAAATAAATGTTTTCAAACCTCCAAAGAAGACAACTGGACTGGTGAAAAAGTCATTTGAAAATAATCGCTGCAGATTCAGGCGCTGCTTTACTAAACGATCGTTTCGAGCCGTTGCAGGTTGTTGCCGCATGTGCAGTCTTGGTTGAGCCGCTTTATACAAAGGTTACTTCGTGCTTGGCTGAACCCATATTTGCTAATGTTGAAAGCGGACATGAACTGGTGATTCATGAACTGGAATTGTGTATGAATCTTTTGAAGACGGCTAAGGCAGACGTAGTTCACTTAGACATGTCTTTCGGCGGCGTAAACCTCGAAGAACTATCGGCTGTAAGCCTATCCCAGCATCACGTGTCAGGCAAGGCGAGAGGACACCTACTAAAAATTCTGCCCAAACTGAGAAAAATCGCGCTCGACATAAAACGAGTTTATGATATCGATGTCCTAGCCATAGGCAAAGAAAGCATCCCTGTCCGCATCGCCGAATTAACAGCGGGAGCCTACGCCGTAATTTATTCGGCAGAAAAGGCATCGAAGGAAGCAAAAACAGTATGGTTGGGGCTACCAGCCAAGTGTCGAACCAAAACAAGCGAAGAAGGAATAATCATAGAATCCCAAATGCCAGCCGAACAAGACTTGGCAGGCTATGCAAAGGACGAAAACAAAGTTCTTGAAAAGGTTCAAATGGTGGAAATGCCGAACCCATGCGCAAGGGGTTTCAGACTCTTGGAGATAACGCCAAAAACCTAACGCGGCTATTCTAAACGGTTCATTCTCTTGTTCTTCAATCCAAGATATAGCCCGTAAAACATGGCTAGGCTTGCCAAAGACCAAAAAGTGAAAAAAATTACATAATAAACCACGCATGAGTCGCGATAACGCAAATAGAGTTTTGTTGTTTTGTAGAAAAATTCCGCCAAGAGAAAAGAGAAGAGTAAAGGGGCAACATACCAAGGAAGTAGAGAAATGGACATTAGCATTACTATTAAAAGGATGCCTCGAATTGGTAAGTTAAATCGTACAAAAGAAGATTTCACGCCATGCTTTGCAAAGAGTTGACCCACACCGATGAAGTGGCGAACACATTTGCGAGATGCGACGGCAAGGTTGGACGAACCTCGAAACCATATCATCACGTTTGGGGCATATAGTATCTTATGCTTTTGACTAATCTTGTAAGTTAGGTCAGTGTCTTCGCATCGAATCATTGTTTCATCGAAGCCGCCTACGTCATCTATCACTTCGCGTCTCAAAGCTAGATTCATTGTAGGCGCAATCTTCACAAATCTCCTCTCATGTGGCATGCTGGTTCTGCCGCCTACATGAGCTAGAAAACGGGCAATCGCGCTTTCAGTGTTCCACAGGCGAGTTTGACCAGTGACGCCGACTATTTCGAGATTAGAATTTAAGTGATGCAGTGCGTTTTCTATCCAATAAGGTTCAGCGTAGCAGTCAGAGTCAAGAAAGAACACGATGTCTCCAGACGCGTTTTTGACGCCTAAGTTGCGAGCGTAGCCAAAGCCTAAGCCTGGTTCAGTCACCAACTTAACCGGATATTTTTTCACAAGCTCTAAGGTGCCGTCGCAGGAGTTTCCGTCAATAACAACTACTTCGTCTGGTCTGTGCGTCTGCAGAAGAATGGATTCGATACTCTTCTGAACGGTTAGGGCTGAATTCTTGGTTAAGAGAATCACTGAAACCCTGTGCTTATCGACTTGCAAACCGTTTTCATCTGCCAGAAGCATGAATGTTAGAAGAAAGTGAAATAAATTTTTTAAACAACCTTCTTAGGATTGACGCTTTCTTACTTTAGTGATTTCTAGACTAATATCAAGTGCTTTGACGCTCTGAGTAATCTCTCCAAGGCTTACAATGTCAATTCCCGTCGCTGCGTATTCAAGTATGTTCTGCTCTGTTATTCCGCCGCTTGCTTCAATCATAACCTTGCCTCGAAGCTCTCTTCTCCTGAGCAAGCCAACAGCATCCTTTGCTTGCTTAGGTGTGAAGTTGTCTAACATTATGATGTCGACCCCAGCCTTGGCTAACTCTAAAACATCCTTGACACGTTGAACTTCAACCTCAATTTTCTTGGAGAACGAAACCCTTCCTCGAACCTTTTCCAAGGCTTCTTTGATGCCTCCTGCGATAGTGATATGGTTATCTTTGATAAGAACCATGTCGTCTAAACCCAACCTATGAGTATCGCCTCCACCGATTGCTACAGCCTTCTTGTCAAAATAGGAAAAGCCAGGCGCAGTTTTTCTCGTACAAGCAACATGAGTCTCGTAGCCAGCGCGACGAATTTTTTCAATTAGTCGATTCGTTGCTGTAGCGATTCCACTCATTCTTGAGAGCAGATTAAGCAATGTTCTCTCAATGGAAAGCAATGTTGCCCCGTCGCCTTCAATGAATAATATTTTTGTTTTTTGGCTTATTTTTGAGCCGTCTGCGATTAGAGCTTTGGCTTTAAGCCCGAAGCATTCGGTGAAAATCAATGCTTCTTCTACTCCAGCGACTACGCCTTTCTCCTTTGCTATAATCTCTGCCTCTGCTGGTGTTCCAGGTGGTATCGTGTAGGAGGTTGTTATGTCGCCGTGTCCAATGTCCTCTTCCACAAATTTGCGAAGTTTTTCCTCCAATATCCTCTTAGGAAGCGACATGCTTATGGCGCCTGTCCCTTGTTGATTTCTTTGCGTCGAATCTTGCCCTTTGGTGAGGCTTCCTCAAAAATAATGGCTTGGAAACGATACACTTTGGTGCCTTTTAAAAGCCAAGAATCAGGTGGCAACCCCGCTTTCACACAGCATTCGCAGAGAAAGGTTTCTTCGTCCCATTTTAGTTCAACCGGCACCTGAGGCAGAAGTAGTCCTTTGCAGTATGTGCGCTCCACAATCAAGCCGTCGCATCCCACCTTAATCTTGGAACTGTAATCTTGGGGGTTTTCAACCTCAATAGGCTCGGGTGGAGTGAGCACACTAACCTCAAAAACAACATGGTCGAGTTCCTCAGTCTTCATCGGTAGGAAACGTGGATCCTGTGCAGCCGAGCTGATGGCCGACTCAATAACTGCTTGCGCCAGCATGGTTGTGGGATGCGGGAAACCTATACAGCCTCTAAGTTGGTGCTCATTGCCTTGCACGCTGTTTATGGTTACAAAGACTCCGCAGCGTTCCTTGAGTTTCTGCGGCAGATTGTCTGGCACTTTCAAGATTTCGCCTTTTTTTAAGTAGATTTCCGACGCCTTTCGAGCCAGCTTTACGAGATATTCGCCCTCTTCCTGAGTTAACTGAAACGACATAGATATTTAGCCTTCGTTTTTGACTTAGCCTTCTTACCCCTCACTTAATATCCTTATCTAATATAATTAGGAATGAGACGAACATCTTAGAATTTTATGGATTCTTCGCTAATTCCATCCTTCGTGATGGTAAGGAAGTCAACGCCGTCGCCACTCATTACGTCTCGGCTTATCGCTGATTTTATTGCTCGAGTGACAAGGTCTCTAGCATCTTCGATAGTCATGCCTTCTTTGTAACCTTGCTCGAGAACACCCAAAGCGATTTCTGCGCCTGAACCCACAGCCGCGTATTTATCGGGTATAACTGAGCCCAAAACGTCAAGGACGTACAACGATGCACCTTCATCGTCTATTCCTCCAACAATTGTTTGTGTTATCAACGGGAAGAGGCGTCGACCGAAAAGCAGATTTGACATCACCTTTGCGGCTGATCTCACTGACATTGGGCGATTGGCGTCCAATTTGAACAGGTTTGCGTAGGCTTCAACCTCTCGAATCAATATCTGCATGTCTGAAACTAGACCAGCGCAAGCGGCGCCGATGCGGTCTGCCACCGTGAACACTTTCTTCCCTGTGCGGCTCATGACCATATAACCGTAGGAAACTCGCTTCTCCGATGCTAGGATGACGCTATCTGAGCAGACAATGCCTATTGTTGTAGCGCCTGGAATAAAGAGGTAAGGTGGCTGTGCTTGTTCAGCCAAATTATTTCTCTCCTAGTTGACTGCACTATTGCGCATGGCAACCTAATAAACTTTTGAATTACGGGAGGGTTTAAAAGCATTCAGACCAGAATCTATTCGCCGAGGAGAAAACATGATTTACATTTACCGTCAAAGAATGGGCGACATATGGTGTGGCGCAGCTATAGAAGACCAAAACGTTTGGGCAACAGCCTTCGCAATAAATGAGAACGAAGTTCAAAAACATCTACTGGAAAGCTTGCCCTACTACAAGCCTTTTCAAGCCGAAGAGACGCCAAGTCCTCTGGCGAAGAAAATTTTCGATACCATGCAGTCTATTTTTGCAGGCGAAAACGTCACATGGAATTTCAAACTAGAACGAAGTCAATTGTCAAATTATGCGCAGAAAGTACTTGACTGTTTATCAAAAGTGCCAGTGGGCTACGTTACGACATACAAAGCTTTGGCAAAAACCACTAGTGGGGGACCTAGAGCGGTTGGACAAATTATGGCGTTGAACCCTTTTCCCCCACTTATACCATGTCATCGTGTGATAAAGGCTGATTTTTCCATTGGGGGTTTCGGTGGGGGCGTGAAACTTAAACTGATAATGCTTCAGCGAGAAGACAGAGGCTTTGAAAAACCGTCTAAAGTCAAAACCGAATATGGCTTGTTAGATGTGTTTCCTGCTGGTTTTCTTACGAAAGACTGAAAACTTAAGAGTTGAGCGTAGAGTTAGCACAATGTGGGGTTGATTTATGGTTAAGCGTGGAATTTTTGTTGGGCGCTTTCAACCTTTTCATAATGGGCATTTAGCCGTCATAAAAAACATCTTGGGAGAGGTGGACGAACTCGTCATCGTGATTGGCAGCGCTCAATACAGTCACAGAATTGACAATCCGTTCACAACTGGCGAACGCCTAACTATGATCCACAACGCCTTAGAAGAGGCGGAAATCCCAAGCGAGCGCTGCTGGATTGTCCCAGTTCGCGATGTCCATGTTCACATGCTATGGGTTACAGAGGTCGTCGGCTACACGCCCAAATTTGATGTAGTCTACGGAAACGAGCCTTTAACGCGTCGACTATTCAGCGAAGCAGGGTTTAAGGTCAAGTCTGTTCCATACGAAAAAAGGGAGATTTACTCAGCCACAGAAATACGAGAAAGAATGTTGAAGGGCAAAAACTGGGAAGAACTCGTTCCGAAAAGTGTTGCAGAATTCATCAAAGAAATCGATGGTGTACAACGACTGCAAGACCTAAATAAAACCGACAAGGTTTAACGTCTTGGTTTTGCCGAGTCCCGCATCAGGCATGGACCGGAAAAATTTGCTATCTGTTCTAAAGCATGGTATTATTAAAGCGATTGAGATAATTGAATAATGGATGATTCGATGCTAATCGGCGGGAAGAGCAAATTATTGTCTGGTATACTTGCCGTAGTTCTTGTTACTTCTATAGCCTGCCTTCTATTTCCATCTAAACTGAAAATCTCATATGCTATAGATGGCGTTCATCTCGCAGAAGCAGAGCCTCAAGGAACTTGGGAGAATATGATATGTCCACAATGTGGGTCACGATTGGAAAGAATCGTAATAGACCCAGATGATCCTCAAATAGAGGATGATGCTTGGAGATTTGCTTGCTACTGCAGACACGAGGACATATTTTGGGTTTCTGATTTCCCTGGTGGAATAAGTCCTCCTAAGTGGCATGGCCCATTTGACGCACATTGGAGATTAACAAATGTCTTTGCCACAGCTATTCTTATCATTTCTGGTGTTGCCCTCGTTTTCAGCGCAATGAAAGGAAGCAAAATTATGGGTAGACATGTAAAAATCTAAACATTTCTGACCAATGACTAAGACTCACAGATTACATTTATCTGGGCAGATATGTGCTAACGTAACCTAGTTTTCAATCAAGGCGACCATAGCTGTTTCTTAACGCCACAGTTACCGCGTCGGCAATTTTAGTCTTAAACTTTTTTGATGCGTTGCCCTGATTAATTGCGATTTCTAAGAAGCCATGGCTGCCAATTAACGCCAACACAGTTTTCCAGGCTACGTCTCCATAAGCCGTGTAGAACCTTATGTCCCACGATCTGCTTCCTAGCTTAATTGAAAGCAATTTTTTCGGTTTTATATTGATTTTCTCTAAATCTTTACTCGTTATGTTTGTGATTATGTTTCCAAAGTCATCGATGTGTAATATTTCGCCCATCAACTTCCCTGCCTTCAAAATAGGCTTAGCAAACCTTGGGATCAGATAGTCATTGATTTCTGTACCAAAATCAGAGGGCGACGTTCCATTTGCCAAATGGGCGGCTGCTGGTGCGAACACATCTCGACCATGAAAAGTGGAGGATACCTTTGTAAGCATGAGTCGCAGGTTAGTTATTGCGTAAACGTGTCGAATTTCTTCTCTTTGTGCAGCTAACATGAGCAAGCCGTTGTCTGGTCCAATATAAGATGCGTGTTTGGTTTCAACAAGCAAAGCACGTCGTTTGGTTCCTACGCTTGGGTCAACAACCGCAACGTGAATTGTGCCCTTTGGAAAGTAGCGTGTTGCCGAAGCTAGCACGAAGGCGCCCATTCTGATGTTAAACTTTTCAATCAAGTGGCTGATGTCAATTATTCTAGCCTCAGGACTAATGGTCGAAATGACTGCCTTCATCTCCGCCACGTAATGGTCTTTTAAGCCGAAGTCGGAGAGCAACGTTATAAGAGGAGCAGTCAAAGTTAGCTACCCAACAAATATTAATAGCACACTGATTTTATGCTTTTAATCTTCACTTTAATAGGAGAATAAACATGAAGCCTGAAGAAAAACGGTTAATCATGTTGCCTGGTCCAACAAACGTGCCTGACCGTGTAATGCGGGCAATGCTTAAGCCTATGATTAATCATCGTGGACCCGAATTTAGTGCGCTTTACGACAGTATTTCTGAGGGTTTGAAATATGTTTTCCAAACCAAGCACGACGTTTATGCTTTGACCTCTTCTGGAACAGGAGCCATTGAGTGCGCTATAAGCAATGTTGTGAATCCTGGTGACAAGGTGATTGTTCCAGTTTTCGGAGTTTTCAGCGAGCGCTTGAAGGAGAAAGTTGCACGTTATGGCGGTAAGGTTTTTGAGGTTCCTGTGGAATGGGGAAATGTCCCCACAGCTCCACAAGTTGAAGAAGCCTTAAAGAAAAACAAAGATGCCACCATGATTGCTGTTGTATACAACGAAACGTCAACGGGCGTCACAGTTCGTGATCTGCCCAAAATGGCTAAAATGGCAAGGGAAAACAATGTTCTACTAATGGCTGATTCAATCTCGATTTTAGGAGGTGACCATCTTCTTGTTGATGAGTGGGGAATCGACATCTGTGTCACTGGAAGTCAAAAGTGCTTGACTTGTCCGCCTGGTTTAGCCATGATTTCGGTTAGCAAACGGGCTTGGGAAGCTGTTGAGAAGAAAACCGTGAAGCCTTCTTATTACTTTGATTTGGTTTCGATTCGAGACTATGCGTCCAGAAGAGAAACGCCGTTTACTCCCGCCATACCTCTTTACTACGCTTTAGATGAAGCCTTGAAGATGGTACGGGAAGAGGGTTTGGAAAAGCGCATTCAACGCCATGCAAAGTGTGCCAGGGCTTTCTACACCGCTTGTGAAGCCTTAGACTTGAAGCCTTATGCAGAGGAAAATGCGCGTTCCAACACTGTCATTGCGGTCAACGTGCCCACTGGGGTTGATGGTGCAAAGGTGAGAGAAGTCATGAGAGAACGCTACAAAGTTGTTATCGCAGGCGGCATGGGAAAGATTCGACACTTAATACTCCGCATCGGTTGCATGGGAATAGTCTCCGAAGCTGAAGCGCTAACTACGATAAATGCTCTGGAAAACGCTCTAGCCGACCTAAAGCATCGAGTCAAAATTGGAGCAGGAATCAAAGCTGCAAGGCAGGTTTTTCGCTCGTAGACTTTTTTGCAAGTTGATGCTTAATGGGCGTAGCACAATTCATTTTGGCTGAGGGGGGAATTATTAAGACAATCTTTTAGTAGTCTTTTTTTACTTCGCCTTTGATTATTGGAGTGCTTTTTTATTTGACTGGTTCAGTTTAGAATTAGTTGAGTAAACATTGCAGCCCAAGATCGTTTCTTTATGGCAACTTCGACATTCAAAGTACGCCAGTGTCCTGTGTTATCCAAGATACAGCGCTAAAGAAACAACAAAGCGAATTAAAGAGTTGAGGCGGTTGGGCGTCATAGCCATAGAGTTCATTGGAGAGAAAAACGCTTTCAACGTACCTGTTTTAGGGAAAGGCTGCGTTGGAATAGTGGTAGCAGCACACACAAAAAGTAGCAGAGTTGCACTGAAAATTCGCAGAGTGGATGCTGACCGAAAAGGAATGGAACACGAGGCTCGAATGCTTGTAAGAGCGAACAGCGTTGGAGTGGGTCCAAGTTTCATAGGCATAGGCAAAGATTTCCTGCTTATGGAATTTATTGATGGCATGCTTTTGCCGGAATGGATATCGAACCTGAAAGGAAGGGGCATTAAAAGAAGGATTCGTCAGGTTTTGAAAGCGATCATTGAGCAGTGTCGAAGGCTGGACGAGGTTGGTTTGGACCATGGCGAGTTGAGTCGGGCCCCAAAACACATTATTATAGACAGAGAGGACAATGCATACATCGTGGATTTTGAAACCGCCAGCATCAATCGTAGAACATCAAATGTAACGTCGATTTGTCAATTTCTATTCTTAGGAAGTCAGCTAGCCAAAACCCTGCGCGGAAGAATTGGTGAAATAGATAAAGACGTGTTAATTGATGCCCTACGAAACTACAAGCTGGCGCGCTCAAATCAAAACCTCGACAGGATCCTTCGCGTAAGCAGCTTAATGTAATCTTTTTTCTGCGCAAGTTGTTTCCGCACGATTTAGTTAAACTCTGATTGGTTCTGAATAAACGGTTTTAAAACAATAAGCGAGCATGGATCTCTATATTCTGAATCAGAATTAGACGTTCATAATCCTTTTACTCGTATGAATCTACCAAGCTAGCGCCAACAATTGGAAAAGTGATAAAAAATGAACAAGAAACTTGTCTTAATCTCGTTGCTAACGTTTCTTGCCCTAATGAGTGCCCTTCAAATTGTGAATGCCGCTACGATCACCTCTGCAACTCTCGACAAAAACACGTATCTGGCGGGTCAAACAGGCTATATCTCAGTCACAGTATACAATGACAAAAGCGACAAGATCAGGGTTACCGAACTGAGCACCACCATAAACTATTACTACAAAGGTGGTACGATCTACGTCCAGAAGTTCTTCTATCCAACTGAGTTGTTGCCCGACGAAATCCTAGCGGGTCAATCAGAGACGTATCAGATATCAATTAGTTTGCCAACCGACATTGCTGCGGGCTACACTAATCCTGTTGTTGAAGCCAAGACTGATGTTTGGATTCCTCAGGCAGAGCGCTGGATGACTTCTGACCGACCAGTTTATCAGCTGAGACTCTACATTGAATCGCCTTACAAGCAACTGTACGAGAGTTCTCAAGAATATCTTCAAGAACAAAAAACAGCGAATGCAAACCTCAACAACACCATGAATATGCTTGCCGCCACCACTATAGTTTTCGCTTCAGCAACCGCGTTCCTAGTGTTCTCTGTCTTCTCAAGAAGGGCAAAACCAGTTCCTCAACAATAGCAGATGACTAAAGCCGTAACTGCAATACTCTAAGGGTTGCAAAGTCTGTCGAATGCCTACAACACAAAAGAGCGCGGGCATTCTCCTTTTTTCAGTCTATCTTCTCTAGGTTTTTGTGTTAATTTCTAATAAGCTCAATATGCCTTCCTGAACGTTCTAAATCATCCTTATATGAATATTTAGATGCGTTTGCCGTTCTGATTAAGTTACCCTACCCGATTGCAAATGCCAGAAAAGTAAGAACTCATTGCAGAAAAGTGGAACTAAGGAAAAAGCATGATCGAAAGAAGCATACAATTCGCACTTATGAATTTCTATTCATTTCATTAATGTATTTGTCTAATTTTTCAATCATTTTCTCTCTCTGAGACTTGACCAAAAAGGATGCATAAAATGAATTTTTGGCGATATCATAAACATCTCTTTTATTCAATTTTAGCGCCTTTTGCACAGCCATGTAATTCTCGTTGATGTAGCCGCCAAAGTAAGCTGGATCATCAGAATTTATTGTTACAAGAAGCCCTTTTTCCATCATTCTTTTCAATGGACACTCTTCTATATTGCTGATTACGCCTAATTTTAAGTTTGAGAGAGGACAGAGTGTGAGTGGAATTTTCCTTCGAACCAATTCTCGAACTAGATTTTCATCATCAAGAGAATGATTACCATGATCTATGCGCGAAACTTTCAGTAAATCAATGGCTTCCCAAATATATTCTGCTGTGCCTTCTTCACCAGCGTGTGCAACTTTTAAAAAGCCCTCTCTACATGCTCGCTCAAACACGCTCCGAAACTTTGAAGGTGGATTCCCAACCTCAGCAGAATCAAGCCCAACAGCTACAATCCAATCTTTGTATGGCAAAGCTTTTTCCAAAGTTCTCATCGCTGACTTTGCATCTAGGTCTCTGAGGAAGCACATGATCAATTTAGTTGATATTCGAAGTTTTCCTTCAGCATGCATAATTGCGCTATGGATACCGTTAATGATCGTTTCAAAAGCCACGCCTCGATTTGTGTGCGTCTGAGGGTCAAAGAATATTTCAGTGTGTAAAACATTTTGAGAACGAGCTTTTTTAAGATAAGCCAAAGTTAGATCGTAAAAATCTTGCTCATTTTTCAATACCTCGGCTCCTTTATAATAAATATTCAAAAAGTCTTGAAGATTTTTAAAATTGTATGCAGCCCTAAGCTCTTTCACTGATTTATACCTGAGCCTAATATCGTTTCTTTCGGCAATTTCGAGCATCATCTCAGGCTCAAGAGTGCCCTCAATGTGAAGATGAAGCTCGGCTTTAGGAATATCTTTGATAAATGATTCCATGGAAATTTGACCTTTTCATTTTCATAATAGACAATATCAAAGTAAATTATTTATATAAAATTCTAGACTTTACCCCCCCTCTATTTTTTAAAGTTACCCTCAACCCTGCAGAAACACCCAATCGTTTCCATTACTACGAGTATTCATGGAAACACCCAAGATCCGATAATAAAGTCCTCGTCCGAGTCTGTGGCGTCGTCTAGCTTGGACTTAGATCTCAATGGAGATATCTCCCGCAAATCCACTCTTTTTTGGCGCGAACTAGCCTTGGATGAGCAGTTTCAGTTTTTTCAGTGATTCAATTTAGCGCGCGTGCTTTCGGACACTACTCATCGGGAGCGTACTCGGTTGCTTGGCGAGATGATGGCTCATAGTGGGAAATCGCAGACGTTTAGCGATCGCGGTGGCGCGAACAAGGTCTCCGCAAAACTGGTTTACGCGTTAGCTTTCTCCTTTGAGCCAGCCTTTTATTCCCAGTTCCGTGACCGTTATGCTTACTGGCTTAGGCTCAGAGCTCTTCTCCTCGCCATTTTCATCAAGATACACGATTTTCGGCTTGATGTGGAACGTGCCTTTAATCTTTGGTGTCAGAACCAGCTTCACTTCCTCCGTTTTTAGTGGGTCAAGCCTCTTTTCCTTCATATTAAGGCAATTGCCTTCCACGCGGTACAATTCAGGTTTCTTTGCTATAGCGAAGCCTTCTGGGATGACTTCCGTGATCTTCGTCAGCAAGATGACGCCTTCTTTGCGTGTGTTTGTGACTTCTATTTCCAGCTCAAGGCTCTCGCCGACCTTCAATTCTCTTGGCGTAGCTGTGATGTTGCTCTGCACTTCAGCGAGCTCATAACTTCTTGGACTGATCGTCTCTTCGCTGGTTTGGGTTATAGGATGCTGCAAAGCCTCGAGTGTTTTCATCGTTCTTTCTATTTCTTTTTTAGCCCCCACCTTCTGGAATATCTCTAGTGCTTCGTTGAGGAGACTGCGAGCTTTTTCTCTATCACCTTCTTGATTTCTTTCAACGTAGACTCGAGCGTACTCACACAGAAATACAAGTGCGAAATGGAAGACAATCCATCGCTTCATGTATGTGTACGCGTATTCTCGGCTCTTTTCGAAATGTTCGATGGATTCTTCCCATTTCTTCTGCGCACGGAAATACATACCTCTCAGCATCTCTGCGAAGACTGTGAGGAATTTATCGCTTGTTTCTATGGCAAACTTCTGTACGCTGCTCAGCAAATCATTGGCTTCTGAAAGCTTCCCAGACTCTATGTATATCCAAACAAGAACACTAGAGATCCACATCTGGTCCCATTTTGCTTCAGCCTGTTGAAGTTTTCTCACTGCTTTTTCAAGGAATTCCTGTGCCTTAGCGTATTCACCTTTGTATAAACCATATAAGAGACCGAGGTCGTAAGTACTGTAAGCAATTTGTCGGAACAGGTCCAATCTTTGGGCTATGTTCAAGGCTTCGTTGAGATATCGCTCACCTTTATCCCATTCGCCCAACCTAATATAAGCAATTCCTAGATGACCTAAAGAAGACGAGAGATTGGGCATATTGCCAGTTTTTCTGTCTAGCGCTACTGATTCTTCCGCCAAGAGAACTGTTTTACTTGTGTCTCCCATGCCAAGATAAAGATTCCCCAAGACTGCGCCAATTGAAGATACCCAGCGAATGGCTCCTGCCTTTTTCGCCAGTTCGAATCCTTTCTCGAAACAATCCAGGGCTCTTTCCTGTTGTTCCCATGGAAGCACGTTCCCAAGGTTATTGTAGGAACGGATCGCGGTTTCTGTGAATCCGTTATCGAGTGCTATTTCCAGAGCTTTCTCGTGACACTCAACAGCTTTTTTCAAATCTCCGCTTGCACTGAACGTGATTTCTCCCAAGCTGGCGTATGAACTTGCGATGACTCCGCAATCGTTGAGTTTCTTGGCTAGCTCAAGTGCTTTCTCAGCGCAAGAGAGCGCCTTAGCCATACTTGCCGTGTAGTAGTACATATGTGCCATATCTTCGTAGAGGCTTGCCAATTCGATGCTTTCACGCTCTGTTTCCAAGATCTTCAAAGCCTTATCGTGGTACCCTCTGGCTTTTTCCGTGTCGCCTATGTCTTCCCAAAGCACGTTTGCCATTTTACGGTACAATCTTGACACGTTTCCCCTCTCATCCGCTTGCTTCCAAACCAGCCCTCCTTCATCCCAATACTTCAAGCAAGCATCATACTCTCCAACAAGCTTCTTAATGTCTCCAAGCCTCTCAAGAACAAGAGCTCTTTCGTGAAGCTCACCTTCCTTCTCTTCAAGCAGTCCAAGAGCAGACTGAAAATAAGAAATAGCCTCAGCGTTGGCGTAAACCTTCGAAGCTTTGTCCCCAGCCTTTAAGAAATAGTCAAGCGCCTTATCTTTGTCTCCACTCTCAAGAAAGTGGGCGGCTAGTTCACCAAAGTGTTCATCAATCTTTTTGGCGTAAACCTTCTCAAGGGCACATCCGACAACGTTATGAAGCTTCTTGCGTCGAAAAGGGCTAATTTCTTCATAGACGACATCTCTCACTATGATGTCAGCAAAAGAACACACATCTTCTCCGCGCATAACCCTATGCTTAACCAGACCTGTTTTGAGCAGTCTTTCGACCAGTTCAAGTACCTTGTTCTCCTCGATGCCCGTGACTTCTAATACAGCCTCATAAGTGAAATCATTTCCGATAAGAGAAGCCAATGTCAACACGTTTTGGCAATCGTCATCTAATCGGCTCATTCTCGCCTTTATTACACTCTTGACAGTTTCAGGAAACTCGATCCTTGAAACTTCCTTGATTTTCCATTTATTCTCCTGTCGATAGATTAGCTCCTCTTCTTTCAGGGATTTGATCACTTCCTCTGCGAAGAAAGGGTTTCCTCTCGTTTTCTCGTAGACCATCTTGCAGAATTCAGTTGGAACGTCATCTTGTTCCAATATCTGCTTGATCATTTCTGTAACATCGTCCAGAGACATTCGTTTCAAAGAAACAGACTGGGGTATGCGTTCCCTGTTTAATTCTGTCAAAACTGGAGTCAGGGGATGCCTAGAATCAATGTCAGTGCTGCGGTAGGCCCCCAGAAGAAGCAACGGCGTTTTGTACACACCACGAGCTAAATAATGTAGCAACAAAAGCGAAGATGAATCAGTCCACTGCAAATCATCAAGAATCACCAGCAATGGAGCCTCTCGAGAAATGTTGGTGATGAACTGCGAAACTGCTTCAAAAAGCCTGTTTTGCTCCTGCTCAGGACTGATCGGAAAAGACTGAGGGATCGCCCTAAGCTTCTGACTGAGCTCTGGAACCAGCTTGGCAACCTCAACTGGATAAAAACCAACAACTCTATACAATTGTTCTGGACTACTGTTTTCCAAATAGTCTCTGATGACCTCACTCCATAGAATGTAAGGTGGAACACCGTCCATCCTGAACAGGCCGGGGCATCTGCCATAAAGAACCTGCATTCCACGAAGATGTGCGTAGGCTCTCAACTCTCTGGCCAACCTTGTCTTGCCGATTCCAGCCTCTCCATAGAGAAAAACGAGACCGCCCTCACCTTGAGTCGTCCTGTCGACAGCTTCCTTCAGAAGTTTCATTTCCTCAACCCTGTTGACAAGAGGAATCTCTCTCGCAGCAATTGGACGAGGACTCGGAATGCGACCGCGCTCAAGTGATGCCAAGAACGCCTCTCCACATCAACCTGTCAATAGAATATTATTAGATTATACGTTCTTATTGCTTGTGGATGAACATTTAATTCAATCGCTGGCTGCAAAAACTTTGGACGAAGCAAAAACCTGATTGAGAACGGTTTTGAGTACATAACATATATGGACAACTATAAATTATTCAAAAAGAGAAAATAGATACTTGACTATTCCTAGGGGGTCGTCGTCTAGTATGGTTTAGGATCCCAGTCTTATTGGAATTTGAACATACTGTTTTGGTCGTAGTTTTTTTCTTTCCTTTTTTAGAGGGCTACTTCCCTTTCTTGAAAACTCTGTAAAGTAGTGTGAAAGCAACTGCAAACATAGGCGAAAAAATGATAGCCCAAAAGGGAGCTGCAAAAACTGCAACACGCACAGATTCGGGTCCCTCGAGTCCAGCTAACAAATACATAAAAAAGAAAACGCCCAGAAAGAAGAGAAACCAGCTTACAAAGAAAATTCTTAACAGACTAGACATTATGACAGCTCACCTCTCTTTTCAAACAGACCCTTGACATAAGTCATATAAATGTAATGGGCAATTCAGGCTTTCTACAACATTAAACCAGCAACTACAAGAAGAATGCCTTTTATTAGGAACCCTACTGCACCAATTCTTTCTGATAGGAACTTCGCTCTCAGCCGAATACCTACAACCCCCAAAACGAACAGCAGACCAAGAGCGATAAAGTCCCAACGCATAGGCATTCAAGTAATCCTTGGAAACTAAATAAATAAAATTTCTATCTGATGTTCCCAAAGACTTAAGTTTTATTAGTGTATGTGCAGTGTTTCCTTCAGCATATGGGTCACATCCACTCAATGGGGGTCGTCGTCTAGCATGGTCAAGGATCCCAGCCTGGGGCGCTGGAGGTCCTGGGTTCAAATCCCAGCGACCCCACCACAACAATCTAGGCCCCATTTTTCGTTTACTTACGCTTCCGGAAGAGCTTAACTTCATTGAAATCACACACATATTCAAAGCCAGCCTCAACTAGCTTTTGAGCTTCTTCAACGCTTTTGGCTGTTGCAGAGTGAAATGCATCGCCTTCAAAGTTCACAAGCTGAGTGTACAGCAACGTGTTTTGAATGCTCCTGTGTCCCAATAGCTTCATGACGTGTAGTATGTCCTTTGTTACGGCGTATTCCATTGTTGCTTTCCAATGACGCAGTGTATGGAAGGTTATCTTAAGGATCCGTTGGTTCTGAAGTTTGTGCGCTACCTTTGCCCTCTGTCTTCGAAATGATCGCGCGAAATGTCTCATTGAGCCCTTGAAAACTTCGGGTTGGGTTTGAGGCAAAGCATTCAGCATGGCTACGAGCTTGTTGCTTATCTTTAGGGCTCTTGGGTCGCTGCCTTTCTCTGGAGTGACCTTCACTAGTCTGTTGTCTGGGTTTAAGTCGGTTAGTTTGAGCATCCAAGCTTCTCCGCATCTCATGCCGGTTTCTTTAAGCAATTGTAGGAACGCGGCGGTTTTTCTGTTACTTCCTGCTATGAGGCTGTCTATCTCCTGTTCTGTTGGTATGAACGGAAGCTTTCTTGCAGGCTTATAGATGGGTGGGTTCCATTTTCCATCGACCTTTTTGAGGAAGCACGCGTAGGCTTCAACTGCGATTTCTTTGGTTTTAAGGTTCCAGGTCTGCTGTTTGGCAATGGTCTCCTTCACGGATTCAGGGTCTAAGAGAATTGCTCCACGCCTTGTCATGGTTGCCAGAATTCGTGCTCTCCTTGTAATTGTTGTTTCTGCATATCCTTCCTTTTTCATCCACCAAGCGAATTCTATGATTTTGCTTTTCGAGATTGATGGTTCTGACGCTTGTGTTGTTGTGGCTCCCGCGGCCTTTTCTTGGGTTCGGGATTCTACTTCGGCCAAGTTTATCATCGCCTTTGTCTGGCTGACGCAGACTTGGCGAGTTGAAGGTAGGGTGGTGACGCTATAAAATGACTTCGTTTGAATTCTTCGGAGGAGTTCAGAACGTTCAGAGTGGCTCAAACCTGAAGCGCTGTAGCGGGTTCCGCATGTTTTGCAGAGCCATCTTTGAACTGTGGTTCCGTTGCGGTTCTGTCTCAGGCCGTCTCGCCAAGCCTGTTGGCTGCCGCATTCGGGGCATTTAGGGGCTGGGCGACCGGAGCTGAAAGGCCCCGACTTTCCGTTATTTGAGTCGCTTTGCCAAGTATGCTCTTCGTTGTAGAAGCCAGTCTCCCCCTCAGTCACTGGCGGAGAGTCACCTCTTCTTTCTGAAGATTCTGTCGTCGTATTTCTCGAGGTAAAGCCAGTAGTAATGAACGAAGTCTTCGGGGCTGAAATGGTTCTTGATGGTGGCGTTGTTCGTTTTTAGGATGTTGAAGGCGTGATTCCACTTGTCAGGTGGGTTGCTGGCTTTGAATGCTGCCTCAAACTCGTCTAGGCGTGAACCCTTGCTGGCTTCCCACTTTAGAATGTCGAAGGCTTGCTCGCTCACGCCACTTGGAACTGGTGTCCTCTCAATCTTAGCTAGGGCTTGCTTCAGAACCTGCACTGCGTTGTCCATGGCTTGGCAATAAAGCCCAAGCGCTTCGGCAAGTTTCTCCTCACTCAAACTTCTTGGCACCTCTTTTCGCTGTGTTTTCTCAGAAGTTCGGTGCTTTCGGGAATTTCAGGGCGTTCCAAGGCGTATTTCAGCCAGTATTGCTGTGCTCTGGGTTGTAGCTTCGGGAAGTCTTCTATGACCTCTCGAAGCGTCTTTCTGGCCTTTTGGAGCTGTTCTTCTTTCTGTTTCTGCAAAAGCGGGTTCTCTGTCTCTATTAGGGTTCGCAGTGGTTGCATGTATCGGTTCTTGTAGTGTTGATATGCGACTTCGTTGATGAGGTTGAGTTTGCGGAGGCCCTCCAAGAAAATGAGTAGACCTGCGAAGCTTCTGCCTAGCTTGTGCATTGCCTGGAACTGGGTAACTGCCACGTCGAGGGGAGCATCTAAGAAAAGTTGGAGGACGTGGGCTCTTGTCTCTCTCAAAATGAACCCTCCATCCAGAAAAGCCCCGAACGCCTAGCGGGATAGGTAGCTAGATAGATACGTATGCGATAGATAGAGCGATACTCACTAGTCGTGGTAGCGGTAGATACGTTATGCATACTCATTTATTTTCTCGCAGGCTCCTTTTCGAACTGTTTTTGGTAGAGGTTTGGTGCGTCTCGTTGAATCTTCTCACGCAGAGCGTCTCTGGTGAATTCGGAGAGGTCTTTGTGGGCGTCTAACTCAATGTATTCCTTCATGAGTTCTTTGAGCGCTCGAGGAATCCGCACGTTTAGTTGCACAAGTTTTTCCTCTTCCATGGGTGTCTTCTCCGTAACTCACGTGTAACACAAGTCTTATATATCTTGAACCAAAGATACCATGCTATCAAAAAGATACCATATAGCATTGATACCATGGTTGGAATGGAGCCCTGGAAAGATTGAAATTCCCACCTCCTTTGCTAGAAAGTCAAATCATAGCTCTGTCAGCTCTATCGGAAGAAGGACCAACGAATATTTATCAAGTCCAGAAGAAAACAGGCAAGACTTATTCGCTCATGTTCAATGCCATCAAAGAGTTGGAGAAGCGTGGGCTGGTTAAGTTGTTGGAGAAGAAAAAAACCAGCAAGGGAACGATGGCGAACATCTATGACTTAACTTTGAAGGGGGTCCTTTCTGTTCTTGAAGGGGAACTCCCAACCGAAGACACAGAAGAGTGGAATTACGATAAGATCCATAGAATCATAAAGAAATACGAGTCTTTACTCCCATTAGTTTTCGGAAAATGGAGTTATTTCCAAGCGATAGGCGTTGAAAGAGCAGCTCTTTACCGTCTGCACGCCGTGGTGCTCAATCAGGGCTTTCTTGAACGTGCGGACCCATGGGTGCCAGGAGCAAACATTGAGGAAAGAATATGTTGGTTTTTCTATTTCTACGGTTTTTTCCCTGCCACACCTGAATTCGAGGGTTGGAGAATTATGGATGCTGCCGAAGCTTGGGCAGGTTCATGGTCACAGGATAAAGACATCAAGGCCTACGTCGTTAAAGAGCTTGCAAAGTATCAAACAAGATTGAAAACCTTAGGTGGCTTCGTTGAGAGACACATCCTCAGGGTCACTGGAAGCATTAGGCGAAGTCGGAGCGTTCGTGAATTCGGATAGACCTAACGTGGCTAAGCTAGGATGGTGAGGCGCACAAAGAGCAAGCGGCACGGTGGCTCGATTTCTCACATGTCAGAAAACTGTGAACTGTTTGGTTGAAATTTCAAGCAAAAAAGTAGATCAGAAACGCTTTAGAGCATAAAAAATCGGTAGGGGGGTATTCATTTTAGCAGTTGAAATCCGCGTAAAAGTGACCTAAGAATTGTCTGGCAATTTCGGCAGAAAAATTGCCTGACAAACAAAGTCCCCTTGAAAATAAAAAAATATTTTTTTTCTGCGGTTTTTCATCTTGGCACGAATGCAGTTCTTTTAGCTCAGAATAAGTAGAACTAAGCGATTTCGCGTTGATCTTCTCGCGGTTGCCAAGCGTAGCATGGTTCATCAAACAGGTGGGTCCAACTTCGTTCTTTCCAGCAGTAGATTTTCTGTCTTGAGAGCCAGTTGAGCAGCGCCAAGACCTCGATCAGGTTGCTGTCTATGTTAATTTCTTCGATTTGTGACATTTTTTCGCATTTTACCATCGCAATGTGCACAATGCGCTTCAACTTAGCCCTGAAATCTAGTCTGCCAACAATACCCAGACATAGACGAATGTGTTTGCAAGTTCCGCAGACCCTGCTTGGATCTTGCAAGGCGTGTCTGTACCAGCCAGGGCAAGTCTCAGAAAACGGTAGGGGTAGGGGGTAGGTCTTGAGGTATTACGGAAGCTTAATCACTTCAACATAAGTGTGCTGTCTGTCAGCATTTACCAAATTTAACGCAGTATGCCCTAAAGAGGATAACTACTTTAAGAATTGTGAAAAGAATGGTTGCCAAGGCCGAAGCACTACAATGTTCTACTTCTCAAAGAGTATGTAGGCAACGTATTTAAAACCGTAGAGTTACCTATATTTCTTGATCCGTACCTGTACGCGCCAGTCCAGTTTATCATTCAAACCCGCTGGGTTGATGTCTATTTTGTTCTTCTTAACGTAGTCAGAGACCAGTTTCTTGACTTTGCCTTTCACAGTTTCAGATTCAAGTTCCATTGCAAGCATTTTTCCAACGCTATCACAGAGTTCAACAGTCTGTTTGTCAGTTAGACCGTGTGCTTTCATTTTTTCACAGCAATCGATTGTTATCACTTGACCCAGTATATGATCTCTCAATGGGCGCGCACCAAAACGACTATAATCCCGATGTCGTTTCGTTATGATAGTTGGGGAGTAAGCTTCTCGTGCGTTGTTCAGATTGTGGAAAATGTTGTGAAAAAACTGAGATGGAGCTTTCAAGCGAGGACATCGAAAGATTAGAGGAAGCGGGTTATCGCAGAAAGGAATTTGCAGTTATAGACGATGGTGTGACTCGACTCAGAAACGTTGACGGATGCTGCTATTTCTACAGCCTCGCTGATAAGAAATGCCGAGTCTATGGAAAAAGACCCTTGGGATGCTATCTCTATCCGGTTGTGTATCTGGTAAATGAAGGTGCCATGGTTGATGAATTATGTCCAATGGGACACACAATTTCAGAACAAGAATTGAGAACGAAAGCAAAAATCCTTGACAAACTCTTGAAAAAGATGGATAATGAAAGAAAGTGTAAATAAAACCTTATTTTTTGTCTCTCTCCTCCTCTCTAGGGCAATAGTGACCGAAAACCCTGTAAACGTACACCCTTACTCTACACTCCTCAACTTCTTTCTTGCTCTTGGTACAATCCTTGCAAACATGAGATCTCATGGTTCTTCGCTGCGCGCGCTTGACAATCAACTTCGCTGTGAAGAGTGTTACGCAACATACGCTGTTCTTTCTGGCGCGGGTCTCGGCGGGGTTCTCCTAGATTCGCCGCACTTCATACAGCTCTGCTCACAAAGTTCAAGGTATTTCTCTTCACTTGTTAGAACCGCTTCAGCGGCCTTGCAGCACAAGTCACTTTGCTCTTTACAACCCGCCTCGCCGCACAGTTTGGCGATAAATGCACAATGTTCACGGGCGTCTTCTGCATTGAATGCCACACGGTTGGTGCGCACAAGCAGACAAAGCTCCCTAGCCAATATGCATGTTCTAACATGCTTGAATTGATTGAGTGTGTGCTCCCGCATTCTTTGGCGACTTAACTCCAACCTTAGTTCCCCCATCCATTTGTTAACTAGCTAAAGCTAACTTCTTCTTTTTATACTTTCAGAATCCCTATAAACCGCTAGCTTAAACTACCGCTCGCCTCGAGACGCTTTTTAAACGATGAAGGGCAATTTCTGGAGAAAAATATTTGGACGGATAGACTCACTCTCTTAACTCGTCATATAGTTATAGTAGAAGGGATCCCCCTATAATTTGTAAGTGCGATTGATGCATAAAAAACCTGAACATTTACACGTGGCATAAGCTATGGGGCTAAATGCGTTCCTCTCAGGAAAATTCAAGGAGATAATGATCGATGATGCTGGCTGGGGAGACCTCATTCTAGGCGTGGTGATAGGCGCTTTAGAATTTCCCAGTCACAAGTATATGGAACGCCGAATCCCAGTCAGTTCTTTCCAGCCACCAAACTTTGAGAGTAGAAAATACTTGACTGACGCGATCAAAATCGTCGAAGAGATTGTTAAAGCAATGAGAGCTGATGAAGAGACCCGCTTTAAGATATGCTCTGGATATGTTCTCTCAGGTGCACACAGGTATCTGCGTGACTGCGGATTTCATGTAGAAAAGGTAGAGGTTACTGGTGAACTTCAAAAAAAGGGTGGAATATGGCTATATAAAATGGTGTACAGAAGTTGGCGTTTCCACCGAAATGCTGTCTCAGGATAGTAATAAAAGATTCAGTATATTGCTCAATTGGGTTGGGGAGAAACCTGAGATCAGAGAAAGCCTAGTCAAAACAGGGTGGAAAAGCTGGCGTGAAAAGTGGCGAGAGCTTGCTTTTAAAATGGCTAGAAAATAATATTATAATTGGAAAAAATGTTGCAAGACTATCCGCTTTCTAGGGAATAAAAACTAGGCAGGTCAATGTAGAAAAAACATTAAAGTTTTATTTGACTGTTTCAGCGTTTGCGGCTCTACGGCCTATCCTCGTGATCCTTATTTTCACATGGTCTCTAGGCTTTGCGTTGGCAACGAATATTACGAAACCTTGGATTCTGGCTATGCCTTCCCCTTGGCGACTCGTTTCCGTTATGTCCACTTCGTATTCCTTTCCCATCTCAACTGGGCAAGGCTTAAAGCTCCCACCATAACCGCGTCTTCTCTCATAACTCATAGCTATCTCCTCCTTTCACACTTGTGATGATTATGCTACTTTTTCTTTAGCTGCTTGAGCTTCCTGCATTGCTTTCGCCTCTTCGTTGCGTTTGGCTTCTTTG
>Ga0315308_1000133_pt1 | contig 39015 bp, 36 predicted proteins | sample TDP3_MG_FD_203078 | JGI IMG/M metagenome (GOLD analysis project Ga0315308, IMG submission 203078) | Freshwater sediment microbial communities from Lake Towuti, South Sulawesi, Indonesia - TDP3 | ecosystem: Environmental > Aquatic > Freshwater > Lake > Sediment | place: Indonesia: South Sulawesi...
TCCGGACGAGTCTTACCTCGCTCCGTCTGCATGCGCCTCAAAATGCACTCAACAGTCTGAATATCAATGAAACTGTTCTCTTGAAGAGCCTCCACAGTCTTCACTACTTGGTCTATTGTCGGGCTAAAAGAGACCAGCGTCCCGCTTCCCCTAAGCGCTAAAAAAGCATGAAGGACAACCAACCAAGGTGTAGCCAAATCTAAAACAACTGAATCAACCTCGGTTTCATCTATGCCCAACGTTATGTCCTTGTTCTTAAGCTCGACCGCGTCAAGCAAGTTGGCGCGTTTAAGGTTCCTCACAGCCACATCGATAAATTCAGACCTAACCTCATAACTGTAAACGCGGCCTTTTGGTCTAATGTAATGCGCCAGCGCCGTTGTTAGTGCACCAGTACCTGTTCCAGCCTCGACAACGCGGCTATTCGGACCTATCCCACTAAACATCACGATGAGAGCTACATCCTTGGGATAGGTAATCTGAGTTTTACGCTGAGACTTGAACACAAAGTCACTGAGCAGAGGCTTTAAAGCCACAAATTCATTGCCAGTGTTGCTGACTAGGCGAGTTCCATACGTCTTGCCGATCAAATTACCAAGTTGGACGTAGCCCCTGTGCGTGTGAAAGCTCTTGCCCTTCTCAACCCTCACCAAATATGTCCTATGCGGGTCAAGATAGAGTAGAACATCGTCGCCTTCATTAATCACTGATTGAGACATGTTATTGCCTAGTCTGTTTTTAGACCGTGCCAATATGAATATTGTGTTGCCTGTTGCTTGGCGAAGGGTAAGCAATCATGGAGTGTATTTAAAGGGGTGTTTAGACCTTTCTTTGTTCTCCAACATTTCCTCTACGGTGGGTCTGTTCTCAATGGCTTTTCTTATCGCGTGACGCATGGCCTTGTAATTGTTAATGTAGACGCGTTGACGATCGACAGCGGTCGGGTGCACAAAAACGCTAGCAATTATGATGAGGTCGTCAACAGCCGCCTTCGGTATGGTGCCATCAGCCACGCTGTCGGCTACAGCCTTAGCCACCGCTGTTTGAGCCGGGCCGTAGACCATGCTCGCCTGCCTCATACTCTTAATTGTAACCGTCGGGATGATCACTGTTGTAGGCTTCACTGCCAAGTTGGGTTCAAGTATAGCCAAGAGCGGTTCATGACCAGCTGAGGGAGCCACTTTAGCCTTGGCGTAGGCTTCGCCCATCGGTCCAATTTTCTCCCCTATGAGTAGGTCTATGTGGGCTACTTCGGCGTCTTTCCCTGCCAATGCCTCACCTATACGGAGTTTGAAGTCTCGAATAACTTGTGGCGTAATGTCGATTGCTGTGAAATGTTCTTCAAGCTTCCTCTCAGCGATCTCAAATGTCACAGGCTTCGGCTTAATCTTGCCGATTTTCTCCAAGTCTAGGCGGAGTTCTTCTCTCTCTTCGTACGTTAGCTCTCCACCAACGCTGAGAGGCAACCTTACAGGACCGACTTTGACGCCCATCATGGTCAACGCTTGTTTCGTGCCAACTGGCCCACTTCTTGCAGTGATACGTGCTATCTTCTGAACCTTGTATTGCAGTTCCCGTGCACTCTGCAAATCGCCTCTTTCAACCGCATTTTGGATCTGAACCCATACGTCGGGCATGAAGTTGGCGCTGGCGAGTATGGCACCTGAGCAACCTGCGGCTAATGCGCCAACGACTATCTCGTCGTGTCCACACATTACATTGATCTTGTCACGAACTTTCTCCAAAACCGCAAGTATGAAGCTGAGCTGCCCGCTACTGTCTTTCACGCCCACGATGTTCGGAATCTGAGCCAAGTCTTCAACCATCTGCCAAGGCAACGACAAACCTGTAACCTGCGGAATGTTGTACAAGATGATAGGTATGTCAACCTGGCTCGCAATCGTGTCATAATGTTCATAGATGCCCCTATCCGCTGGCTTAAGATAATATGGTGTCACAATTAAGGCTGCATCGGCTCCGACGTCCTTTGCGCACCTGGTCATCTCCAGTGCCTGATCAGTGCCGCTTGAGCCTGTTCCAGCAACCACCTTGACCTTACCGTTTGCCTCATCAATCACGGCGCTGATGACTTTTTTCTTCTCCTCAGTCGTCAGATTCACAAATTCCCCGGTTGTTCCGCACGGTACAAGTCCACTGACGCCAAGTTCCAAGCAGTACCTAACTACGCTTCTCAGAGCGTCCTCATTCACGTGCTTGCCATCTTCTGTGAATGGCGTAACCAATGCAGGCATGATGCCCTGAGGTTTGAACATGACTGAACACCTAACGTTGCTATGTTGAGAATGCTACTAATAATGAGACTCATACTTTATATTTTCCTCGGAACACAATCGTGACTTCAGTTCTAAGGAGCTGATGAAAGTGAGTAAGCAATATCCATGCGCTTATTGTGGCCTTTATTGCGGGCAATGCGGTGCTGGAAACAACAGAATCCGAATAATGGCAGGTGAATTGGAAGAGACTCGTTGACATACAACATTACGAATGGTTGGAACTACCAGAGGCAAAGCCAAGCTTCAAGTTTAGTGGGTTTAGGAAAGGTTTAGAATGGTTTTCGAGAGCACTTCGTTCTGGATGGCAAGCCTGAGGCGGACCACCCCTTCGCGAGACGAGAAAATGCTGCCAAGAAAAGCAACTTGCAAATTGCCTCCTCTGCGAAGACTACCTAACGTGCAGACATACCAGCTATCATCGCGAAACGTACCCATTTGTCGCGGAGAGCTATCAACGAGTCAAAGAAGTTGGGTTTGACAAGTGGTTAGAGGAGCAGGAGGAAAGAGCAAGAGCAGGCTGGGATATGTGCGCTCACTTACAGGACAAGTGCCGCAAAGTAGTAAAACTTGGCACAACAAAAGAAAGCGAATAAAGAGAGGATCGAGAAGCGTTAGGTCGGCTTCGGAATAGCGAGATCTTTAGCCCCTACTCTTGATGCCTTTGCTTCAGGATAGTTCTTGTCAATCAGTTGTACAATAGTTTCAGCGTTCTTGACCTTTTCTCGCGCGCTGAAAGCCAAGCTTTCAGGGCTCGTCCACGGTTTATACATGGCTGAAACGCTGGGTCCAGGCTCTATCTTGAAGTAGCAAGGCGCTGTTACACGCGTTATTTCAGGCGTCTCCAAGATTCTGTTGAAACCGCCAAACGAGTCAAACAGGTAAACATGCACGTCTATCGGTATATCAACTGCCTTTCTGATGGCTGCCAGCATTGGCAAGCTCAAATCAGCGACTGGATTGAACGTGTTGGCACCTAGCATTTCTAACACTTTGGCACCGGCTGGATTGGCGTGTCCAGCAAAAATCGACACCTTGAATACAATGTCCTTAGGTATGTCACCTGCCTTGCGCATCTGTGTCAGCAACCAGAGCAACCCCTCATCTACTACCAAGAAGCCACGGAAGCCGAAGTCTATTGCGCGTCTAATGTCCGCTATCACATACGCTAAGTTGTCGCTTCCGCGAAACCTTATGCCTGATATGGCCCCTTCCGGAGTTCGTATTTGCCCGCCCGAGTCCCAAAGCGTACGTGGACCAGGCGTGACGATAACTTCCAGCTTTGCATCATGTGAAAGTTTGGCAAATTGCTCCATCTCCTTGTCGCTCAGCAGAGTGGCGCCCATGACCATTGAAATCAATCTGTGCACAGGCACATCACGCTTTTCCATTTCGTCGATCACGGCCTCAAGTGTTGATGGTCTTTCAATGCCAGAAATCTCGATTCGATAGTGGCATTTGTCTGGAAACCTTTTTTCCGATTTGGGCATAGTATAGAGGTCTCGTCCAGGTACGCCATGTTTCTCCATCAGTTTTCGTATTTGTTTCAACGCGATCTCTTCCTTTGTCTTGATGAAGATCGTAATGGTGTGCGGTCTTGATTAATAAAAATTGGCTTGTGCGATACCTTTAAGAGCACTTCTTCTACCTAGTGTCTTTTTCCCATCGCTGTGGTGCAGACGTTGTCAAAGCCGCTGATTATTCAGACAAACGATTTGACCAAGAAGTTCGGAAACCTGATCGCGGTGGATCATCTAAACCTCACCATAGAAGATGGAGAAATCTTTGGACTTTTAGGACCCAACGGCGCGGGCAAGACTACTGCCATACTGATGCTCACAACGGTGATTCGACCAACAGAAGGAACAGCCACCGTAGCAGGGTTCGACATAAGAAAGTCTCCACACAAAGCACGAGAAATGATTGGTGTGTGCTTCCAAGAACCTAAGCTTCTCTGGGTTAGCACCTCGTGGGATGTACTCAACTGGCACGCGAAGGTCTGTGGACTCTCTACAGAAGAACGCAAGAAACGCGTCAAATGGGCCTTGGAAGAAATGAACATGTGGGACGACCGACACAAGAGCGTTCACGCCCTATCAGGCGGTATGAAGAAACGTATTGAAATGGGAAAGATACTGATTCAGAGGCCAAGAATTGCGATTGTAGATGAACCCACAGCGCAGATCGATGTAGTCGGCAAGCACAAAATATGGAATATGATACGCGATTTGAGGGATGAGGGATCAACTGTAATACTGGCCACGAATGAACTGCAAGAGGCGGACGCGCTCTCGGATAGGGTCGCCATACTGCACAAGGGCAAACTGCTTGTCTGCGACACACCTAAAAAGCTGAAGGATAGCATAGTCGGTGGCGACGTGATGGAAGTCCAGCTTGAGCAAGAAGCACCGGAAAAAATCTCCGCTGAATTAGAGGCCTTCCCCGGGGTTTCCTCAGTCAAGAAGGTGGATTCCTCGATTCTGAGGGTGTATCTGAATCAAGTTGAAGCTGTGACTCCAAAAATAATGAAGCTGTTCTACGACCGAAACCTCAAAATCTCGTCCATACATACGAGCGAGCCCTCACTAGACGATGTTTTCGCGCACTACACGGGCTTAACTCTAGAAGAGGCGGAAAGGAAACAGTAGAAGGGCTCTGAGAATGGGGCTGCGAAAGCTCTGGCTGGTCATCGAACGCGACCTGCGCATGTTCATCCGATACAAATTCATGTTAATTATGCGTGGAATATGGTTCTTGTCACAAATAGCACTGTTCGGCTTGGTCGTCAATCGGATGGTTCAGCAGGCGGCCACAGCTGTGGGCATAGACTACTTCTTATATTATGTGGCCGGAGTCACGATAATCTCGTTATATTCAACATCTATGTTCATAGGATACGACATCTTTGAGGAAGCCGAACACGGAGTGTTTGAATATCTCTTGACCCTTCCTGTGAGTCGAAGAGAACTTGTTCTCGGACGGTCAATAGGTGGAGGCTTACGCGCCTTCATCTACGTTGGACCCTTGTTAATAATCGTGTTGGCTATTTTGGGCGTCGCAAATCCGCTTAACATGCTAATTGCACTTGCTTCTCTCTTTTTGTTTGCATTTGGAGTCTCAGGCATGAGCATAACCATAGCCGTGGCCATGAAGTCTGGTGACAAATACGACATACTGATGGGTGTGTTAGATGCCCTGATTGTGCGACTAAGCACTACAATGTATCCAACTTTCTACATGCAGCGTGCCATGCCTGCTTATGCCATGGTTGCTAATTTCAATCCACTCACATATGCGGCTGACCTGTTCCGATGGGGCACTGGAGTTGAAGGTGCTATTCAATCCAACCCATTAATAGGCGTTTTGGGACTCTTCATATTCTTCTTCTCATTCACGTTCGTTGGAGTGGTCTTCTACGAAAGACGCTTAGAAGGAGGAAGTTGGCAGTGAAAGCGATTATACATGTCATTGAGTACGACTTCAGAAATTTTTTCCGTTACAGATGGTTTATAGCGGCGCTCATCGCCATGAATCTTGCAGACCTTTTCATCAGCGCCATCGTATTCACGCAAATGACGAGTATAGTTAACTATTTCAAGTTCTTCGCTCCTGGATTAGCCGTCGTGGGCCTATTTGCTTCGGCTTTCATGATTGGTCGGGAAATAAATATGGAAGTTCGACGCGAAATCCACCATTATATGCTCAGTTTGCCAATGACCAGGACTGAGTTGGCAATTGGACGTGTTCTGGCAGGTGGCCTTAGAGGCATGCTATACATGACGCCTCTGCTAATCACCAATTTCATTGTCCTCTCCTTTCCGACCCTGCCGCAGCTTCTTCTGATATTGGTCACTCTGCTCCTACTCGCCATCGGCATCTCGGGAGTGAGCATAGCAATCGCTACGTCTACCACAAGTTTTGAGAAGTTCGTGACAGCTAGAGGCGCAGTGTACTATTTGTTCTTCTTCTGTAGTTCTGTGTTCTATCCATTATCTATGATTCAGGTGCTGTCCACAAGAGGATTGTGGCCGCTTGTTGCATTTGCGCAGATTAACCCACTGACAAATGGTTCAGACCTGATCCGTTCGTTCCTGCTGAATTCTCCTGAATATAGGTTCTCACCGCTGATGTTGTTAGATGTGGCTGCTTTCTCTGTCATATTTGCGTTAGTTGCAACTTTCGCGTACTCAAGGATACTACAGAGACGCTAGGGCTGATGTGGCTAACAATTAAATGTGGATCGCCGCACAATTCTAAAGCGCGGCTTTAAATATAAAACGACGGAATTGAAGAAAATGAATGGAGTCAAGTCCATCTTCGAGCCAACGACCGTGGTCTTAATCGGATCAAGTAGAATCCGAGAGAAAGTTGGAATGACTTCTCCTGAAATGTTTGAAAGCGTCATCTACAATATGACCCGATTATTCAACGGCGAGACGCATATTGTAGACATTGAAGGAGAACGGGGCGCCAGAACACTCGACAAACTGCCTCATCCACCAGACCTTGGAGTTGTCATGCTGCCCCCACGTGAGTCCATACATCTCGTGAAAAAAAGTGCAGAAATTGGTGTCAAAGCCTTTGTTCTGCTTGCCGGGGGATACAAGAATCATCAGCGCAAACAGCTGTCGGAGCTGCGTCATGAATACGGCGTTAGAATATTAGGACCCAACACCATAATGGGCGTCATAAACACCAGCAACGGTCTAAACACAACCTTCGAGCGAAATCTCATGCCTCAAAAGGGCAAGATCTCTGTTGTTTCACAAAGTGGAGGAGTGGGCGCTTGCCTCCTAGACTGGGTCTGTTCATATGGCATAGGCGTGAGCAAGTTCGCTTTCATGGGAGACAAGATAGACGTTGACGACGTCGATATTTTGCTATATTTTGACAAGGACCCGAACACGAAGGTGATCTGCCTCTATATGGAGGGAATAGAGAAAGGCCGAGAATTCGTAGAGGCCGCGCAAAACGTCGTGAAGAGGAAGCCCATCCTAGCCCTTAAAGGCGGGGTCACCAAAGAAGCGGCGCACCGAGCACTATCACATACAGCCTCTGTCGCGGGCTCCGACGTGGTTTTTGACGCCGCCTTCAAAAAAGCTGGTATAATACGGGTGGGAAACATTGAAGAATTGCTTGACGCTGGCATCGTCCTTGCCAAACAGCCGCCTCTAAAGGGAGACAACATCGCAATCGTAAGCAATGTTGGTGGACCAGCCATACTGGCCGCCGATGCCGTAGTCAAAAGTGGACTAAAGCTGGCAATGTTTTCAGAAAAAACTCGGCGTTACATCGAAAAACGTTTTCCAGGCGTCGAAGCCGTAAATCCGATCGACCTGATTGCAGATGCGAGAGCGCAAAGATACTCGGCAGTCTTAGACGTTGTATTGTCTGACCCCAATGTGGACGGAGTCATGGTCATAAACATGCTGAAGTCATGTTTCTTCGAACCTGAAGATGCATTGGCAGTGGCTTCAACTGCAAAGAAACACAAAGATAAGCCTGTGGTTGATGTTCCTGCCGGCGGCGAGGACTTCACATTGGTTCAGAATGTTTTGAGAAAGACCTATCTGCCTGTCTACAATCTGCCCGAAAAAGCTGCAAAGGCGCTTGAAGCTCTAAGGGCATACGACCGAGTTAGGGCAGTTAAGAAGTCCAACTGAATTATTTCCTGACAACCTGAAAGTCAGCGCTGCTGTGTGGATACCAACCACAGAAAAAGTGTGGAGGTTAAGATCTCTTCAGGACGCTATTTTTTGGCGATTCCCAACGCTCCACCGATAATGCCCAAGATTAAGCCTATGATTAAGCCGCCTAGTGTGAATGGGAAGCTGATAATCGAGAAGATCAATACTAGTATGCCGCCGATGACTTCTTTGCCTGGCATGTAAATTAGAATAGCTCCGATTATGACCACTATGGCCATGATCAAGCCGATCGCTCCCCATGCTGTTAACCAAGCTTCGGCTATCCCAAGTCCGATCCCTGGTTCGAGACCTGGAATAGTTTCTCCTAATTCCCCTATCAAGGATGCCATGGCAATAATGATCAAAGCAACAATGAGGTCGATGATTCCCGCGATGAGAGATATGATGAAACCAGCCGTTGCTTTCTTAACCGGTGCAGGTGGCGAAGGTGGTGCCGTGTCTTGTGTTTGCAAGATTCTCTATTCCTCCGCTCTCTCAATATCCTTTGAATCTGAATTAAAGCCTTTTGCAGGCTCTGTAGGGATTATTGTTTTAGTATACAAGGTTCTCCGTGGTGCTGTTTCTGAAGATAATCGTACAATTCTCTAATGTACTTTGAGATGCTTTCTAGTCGCTTGCTGACCTCTTGAAGCTTTGTTTCAAGACGGACAACTCGTTCTCGCAGCTCAGCCAGTTCGTTTTTGACGTCATCGGCAGTCATCATCAGGCACGTAAACCTCTAATATGCTGTAACTGTATTTATTCATGTTCAGACATACTCTGAAAAGGTCTAAGCCATAGAAAGATCCAAAATGCTCCAAGTGATAGACGACCCAAAAAAGCAACTTCTAAACTTATGCTGTAGCATCGCGGGCAACCGCACAATAGTAGCAGCCTGTCTCTACGGACCATCGGTCAGCGGATACGGAGACAAGGAGACAGACATCAATATTCTGCTCGTTCTTGACAGCCTGTCTGCCAGAGTGAGAGCTTACCAGAAGCAAATGGGTGACAAGGACGCTTTAGTATTGGCTGCTGACCAAGGTGCCTTTCAAAAGGATATTGCATCAGGCTGGCTTGGCGAAGTCGCTGCAGACAAACTTTTGACACCGTATGAGCCTTTTGTTAACGAAGACTATCTGCGGCAGCAAGAGGTCCTCTTAAAAAAGCGAATAATATGGGAGCTTCTGGAAACTATAGCGCTTGAATTTCCCGAACTTTCCCACGAACTTCTCATAGAACAAGAGTACTTCATGCTTGAAACACATATGCAACGAGCTAGGTTGTTTCCGCTGATAGCATTCAGATTTCTTAATATACTGCAGAACAGCCTCAAAGAGAAAAACTCAGAATCTATGATGAAAGGCTACAGAAAAGCCCTAGATGAATTAGCACGAGAGAAATGGATAACTCTCACAGATGGCATCGTCAAGCTGACACCAAAGCTCGTTAGCGCCATCAAGAGTCGGAGGATTCGTGTACCAGTCTTCTTGAAGACTGTTCAAAGAGCAGCATTGCTTCACGTTTACAGCGCTTTGCCTAAGATGTTGTCGCCGCTTGCAGCAGAGGAAGAACTATATCTAAGAAACCATTCTCGAGCCAAGGAATATGAGGACGTGTCCACGCGACTTGAAGATCCAAGAAACCACCTACTTATTCCGACGCCTTTGGGGCCCGTTCCTATCTCGGATGCTTCCACAATCGAGGATTTCGCTAGGAAAAGCATTCCAGACACCACCGCCCTAGACATTCAAGCACATCAGATCGGAGGAGTCTTGAATTCAGTCTACAAAGCAACACTAAAAAAGGGTCAGCGGGAACAGAAAATCGTAGTCAAGAAATTCAAAAACTGGGCTGGCTTTAAATGGTTTCCACTGGCGCTATGGTCTCTCGGCACCAAGTCTTTCGCTGTTCTCGGCAAGTCAAGACTGGAGAGAGAATACGCGCTTAACCAATACCTTCGGAGCCGTGGCCTGACCGTTCCAAAGATTCTTCACATAAGTCCAAAGCAGAGTCTCGTTTTCCAAGAGTTCGTTGAAGGGAGAACTTTGGCAGAGACACTCAAGGAGATTATCTCAGCAAGAAACAATTCAGACATTGAAACGGAGCTAGGGCTGGTGAAAGAAGCTGGAATGGAAATAGCCCGTGCGCATGGGTTTGGAGTGGCTTTGGGTGACTGCAAACCAGAAAACATAATTGTCACAAATGAAGGCAGGCTCTGCTTCGTGGATCTGGAACAAGCCTCCAGAGATGGAAATCAGGCATGGGACATTGCTGAATTCGTTTACTATTCTGGGCATTATGTACCGCCCTTGGCAACTACCCACAAAATAGAACGCATCGCTGCGGCTTTCCTCGAAGGTTACGTTGAGGCAGGTGGCAGAAAGGAAAACATAATGAAAGCCGCTTCCCCTCGCTATACCAAAGTGTTCAGCCTCTTCACACAGCCTCATGTCATACTTGCCCTATCAAACCTTTGCAGACGAGGTCTTCAAAAATGAAAGCGACAAAGCTAACCTTTTTTGGCGGCGTCCGCGAAATAGGAGGAAACAAAATCCTTCTCGAAGATGAGGACACTAAAGTCTTCGTAGATTTTGGCATGTCATTTGCTGGCGAAGACCGTTACTTTTCTGGCTATCTAACGCCTAGAGGTGTCAACGGCGCCGGCGACTATCTAGAATTCGACTTGTTGCCCAAGCTAGAAGGACTCTACGCAAAGCAAATGATAAAGAACACCGATATAAGACACGTTTCGCCTTCAATTGACGCGGTGATTTTGTCACATCCTCACATGGACCACATAGGCTACTTGCAGTTCATTGACGAAAGCATACCAGTCTATTGCGGCGAATGCACAAAGTCCATCATTGACGCTATGCAAGAATCTGGCAGAATCAATCTGGGGCAGCACGATTTCCACACTTTTCGAACAGGCAGAAAGATGAGAATAGGAGAGTTGGAAATCGTACCTATTCACGTTGACCACTCAGTTCCAGGCGCGTATGGCTTCATAATCGAAACCTCAAATGGATCAATCGTCTATAGTGGGGACTTCAGAACACATGGAACAATGGCAAAAATGACCCAAGAGTTCGCAATGAAAGCCTGCGAAAGTGACCCCTTTGCCATGATCTCTGAAGGAACTCGTGTTTGTCCTAAGGAAAGCCATGCAGTGCATTCCGAAGCGAAGGTAAAGACTGAAAGCAACCAAATAGTAGCCAACACATCTAAACTTGTCATCGTCGCCTTTTACAGCCGCGACATAGATCGATTCAGAACCTTCTACGAAATCGCCAAAGACAACGACAGGAAGTTCGTGATCGCGATCAAATTGGCGCATCTACTTTGGAAGTTGAAAGACGATCCTGTGTTGAATATTCCTGACGTTATGAGCGACGATGACATATTGTTCTACAAGAAACGGAAGAAAACAGGAGAATTCGCCGAGACAGATTACTATGGATGGGAGAGACCATTTTTAGAAAAAGCCGTAAACTTTGACTACGTTCACGGAAACCAGCAGAAAGTGCTTTACAACCTAGACCTTGTCGGATTTGCAGAGTTAATTGATGTCAGACCTTTATCCGGTGGCCACTTCATACATTCAATGAGTGAGCCCTTCAGCGAGGAAGATATTGACGAAGAAGTAATGCACATGTGGCTTAACCATTTCGGCCTGAGGTTTCATCAGATTCACGCATCAGGGCACTGCCCAACGAATGATTTAAAGGATATAATAAACCAGATACAACCAAGACGCGTCATCCCCATTCACACAGAATACCCAGAACTATTCAGAAAATGGCCTAGCAAATCAGACGTCATGATAGTGGAAAAAGGAGCAACCTACAGCTTCAAGTAACTAGGCCCTTCAGCAAATTACTGAGTGCTTGCAACTCAGTTGGAGACAACCAATCCTCATTTCTCAGCCCCTCAAGTCCCCTCACTATTCCCTCACGCGATTCTGCAGCCTCCAGAATATCCGCACGCACTCCAAAATCATAGATTTCTCTTTTGAAAACTGGATCGCGTCCAATTGCCACTGTCAGTTGATTCAGAACAGCGGTTACTGCTTTGGAGCGCTGCTGAAACAGCGACTTAATCTTAGACCCGCCAAGTATGGTCTTGAGCTTCGTCATCTTTTTCATACTGCCCACAACAACTGGAGAATAGACAACGTATCTTCTCTGCTCCCGTGCCTGAAAACAAGCTAGATAGAAAGGCACATATGCCAGCTCAAGTTTTCTACGCGGCACATGCATTGCAATCATGCCCAACCGCTCAAGAGCCATTCTTTTGCGTTTGGTCATTGTCTCGAGCTGTTGCAAGATGGTTGAAGTGGAGTCTTCTAACGACTTCGTTTCTTTTTGACTGAGCTGAGTTTTTGATTCCCTTTCGGCCTCAAGTTCTCTGACCTCTCTCATCTCGGCCTCTGACTGTGCATCAAACTCCGCCCTGACATTTGATATCTCAATATTCCTATGAGATTCGGTTTCTTTGATCTGCATGCTTAAGTCTTCAATTTTCTCCTTCAACGCCGATATTTCTCTCTTCCACTTGTCCTTCTCTTCTTTCCATCTTCTCTCACCAACTGTGTCTCTGCGTCCCTTGGAAGCACTGATCTCGTTGTCACACTGCTCGATCTGCAGAGAAGCCCTGCTTTGAGCCTTTTCAAGTTTGACTCGTTCTTGACTAAGTTCTTGAAGCCGCCGATCATAATTCTCCGAAACCCCGAGGATTCTAGCGTCGAATTTCTCTTGAATCTGCCGCACCCTTTCCATCGCTGAGGTCTTAGCTACGCCGATTTTTTCTGTAAGCTCTGCCTGAATCTGCCTTGCTTCTTCACGAATCGTATTGACATGGTCTCTTGTCGAGGCAGTAATGAGTTTCATGACCTCGCGCAGACTTTCAACCTCTCTCTCCAACACGGCGCGAAGTTCAGAAATCTCTGTCACAGACGACGATACTGCAGATTCATTAACCAATGGAGTCAGACAGCCTTCATTCTTGGCTAGAGACTCATTAGCTTCGAGTGCATCAGATAAGTAGATCTGGAACTCCCGAATGAAGTCAGGTGTCGTTATTAAGCCTGCTACACTCTTTTCTTCTATGCTCTTTACAGATTCGAAATAGCGAGCGTGATCCGTAAGTGCCGCGGTGTATGGTTTACGTTTGTTTGCGCTTCCTTGAATGTCGTTTTTGAACTTGGTCACGTCTGGCAACACTTCATACTGAAACGTGTGTGTTGACACGCCCAGACCATCGAAGATCAAAGTCTTTCCATTCCATGGAACCAACCATATTGGATAACATAATTCGGCTATGAACCTCAGTTCTTCTGGCGGTCTTTTCAAGAGTATGCCTTCACCCTTTCTGCGGTCGGACTCTGTCATATAGAGAACCGCTGCCCTCTCCATTTCCTCAGTGAAAGAAAGCACGCGATCCCTAGCCGAAACCGAAAAAGGAAGAAGCAGTCTTGCCACAGGTTCAGGCAAGTCATGCACCGCTATTGACTATGTGAGGCAACGCTTTAAAGAGATTTTTGTGTTTCAGTGGCAATTCCAATTCACTTTGAAGATGGCGGCAAAGTCTTCAGTTTAGCCTGAGAGGAAGAGTCTTCCATATCTGGCAGTCTTGAGTGAGTACCGAATTTCCTTAAGCATCGCCCACAAAGTGGCTGTGTTGCTTGAAACTAGCGGTTTTCCAAGCATCTTCTCAAGTCTTGCAATGACTCCTATCGTCGGCAAATTGGTGCAACTGAGAAACACTCCCTCAGCCATTGCCGAGTTCACGTTCCTGATTAGGTTAGAGACAGTTCCAGACTTGAGTCTGCCTATTGCTAAGTTGTCTTTCAAGTCCAAACCAGACATCTTCTCGACAAAAAACCCGTTCGCTTCCAAGAATTCACGTTCCAACACGTTGATTTTTTCCACGTAGGGTGTAGCAACGGAGATACGAGAAAGCCGAAGCGACCTTAACGCTTCGACGACGGCGCCTGCCGTGGCAACGGCAGGTCTTTTGGCCGACTTCTCAATCAGGTCAACTATCTGTTTGTCGTGGCCCAAACCTCTCACAAGGCTACCCGAAGTACAACCGAAACCGATAGCGTCAACGTCGGCATCAACGAGCTTCAACGCTTCTTCTCTGATCTGCTTTTCCATTTTAAGCAATTCATGAACGACAATTTGGCGCAGACGTATTCTGCCTACGTGAACAGATATGTCTCGAGGTAGCATTGCCCGAAACTCCTGTTCCATCACTGTGTTGGAGGACGGCACCAGCAGCCCTAAACGAAAGCGACTCAAATCAATCCACCTGTGCTACTAGCCTTGAGGCAGTGTGCCGTGCTTTTTCCTTTACGTTCTCTTCTTTAACTGTTCGAACCTCGCGTTCCCGCATAACGATCTTTCCGTCCAAGACCACTGTGTCGACATCACTGCCGTTAGCTGCATAAACGATGTTCGCGTAGATGTCATGACAAGGAGTCAGATGCGGCTTATTGAGGTCGAGTAGGATTATGTCGGCTCGTTTACCAGCTTCAAGAGAGCCGATTTCCTTATCCAGACCAAGGGCTCGAGCGCCATCTATTGTTGCCATGCGCAGGACAGTTTCTGCCGGCAAGACTTCAGGGTCAAGATAGGATGCCTTCTGGAAAAGTGACGCAATCTTCATTGTCTCAAACATGTCAAGTGTGTTGTTACTGGCAGGACCGTCGGTGCCCACGCCAACGGTTATGCCGAGCCTTATGAGCTGATTGATCTTGGGGACACCCATTCCTAGTTTCATGTTAGCAACTGGGTTGTAGGCTACCTTAACGCCTTTTTCCTTTAGAACCTGCATCTCCCGCGCCGAAAGGTGAATGCAGTGTGCCGCAAGAAGGTCTATGTCATCCATAAACCCTATGCGGTCTAGCAACTCAACTTCGCCCTGCCCACGCCTCGTCATTAACGATTCGGCCAGGTGCATGTGAATGCCAACTTTGAGCTCTGTTGCGGCTTCTTTAACGCGCTTAAGCAGGTCTGGGCTACACGAGTAGACCGCGTGAGGACCTAGGCGAAAACTGACTCTGCCGTCGGCGTAACCTTTGAGCGTTTCCGCCATTCTAATGCTGTTCCTCAGCATCTGTTCGCCTCTTCTTGCGTTGCCTGCCTCGATAATACCTTCGGCGAGTACGGCTCGCAACCCAGCATCCTTCACGGCTTGAGCAACTTTGTCCTCATGGAAATACATATCCGCAAAGCATGTGGTGCCGCTTTTAATCATCTCCAAGCAACCCAATAAGGCGCCCTCATAAACGTCGCTGGGTTCTAGTTTGGCCTCTAAGGGCCATAGAGTCTTGCGCAACCAGTCATCGAGTGGTTTGTCTTCAGCGGCGCCGCGGAATAGCGTCATGGCGACATGGGTGTGGCAGTTGACCAAGCCCGGAAGAGCGATTTTTCCACCTGCGCTTATCGTTTCATCAGCTCTCAAGAAACGTGACTCTCGGGTATTCTTTCCTATAGCCGTTATTTGCTTGTTCTTGATTGAAATGAAGCCGTTTTCTATGATTGGCTGTCGGCCACTCATCGTTAGTATTGCGCAGTCTTGAATCAGAACGTCTGCATTGTTCAACCCGAATCACGTAGACAACATGTATGGACAGACTGTCTATTTAAGCCGACAAAGCTTGAGCGGATCGGGCAACAATTAATACGTTGGAGAAAATCAAGACTAAAAGGCGATTGGCTTCTCATTCTTTATCATGGCGAAACGCCCTCCCACGCACGGACATCAAAAGTCTCTGGTGCAACAAAGTTCTAGCAGTCTTTCACGTCTGGCAGATGTCCGTTCAGGTCTTTCTTGCCATTAGCTAGTCCGTGGAAGTTGATGTTGTTGCCTGTAAATGGAATCTTGCCGGTTCCTATTGCTAGCTTTCTGTATATGTGGCCCAGCGAATCTTCTGTGCAGCTTAGTAGCTCTGTGCCTTGCTGGGTCACAGCGTATACCTTGCGTGGCCTGTCGTTCTCCAGATCCCAATGGCTTTTGATGTATCCGTTTTCCTCCATCGCAGCCAACAACGGATAGATCGTGCTAGGACCGAAGTACACACCAAACTGTTTGCGAAGGTTGGAGATTATCTGATATCCGTGCATGGGTTGGGCTCTCAAAAACTGTAGGACCACTAGGTCAAGGAGGCCTCTCATTAACTTCATCTGAACCTCTCGCGCTTTTGGTCCGCCCAACTCTTTTCGCCGTTTTTTGTGTGGTTCTGTTATACTGTTGTTCGGTTTTACACGGATACAATATGTCCATTTTTAGACATATGCAAGAACTATAGTGCCCAACGACAGATATAAAGATTCTTTCATATAGCGACCATATCAACACATAAGCCTGCCAACTCATGAATAATCAAATAAGCCGCCTTGCCACGCAATATGTACACAAGCAGACCCACCGAGGTCACAGAAGATGCAGAATGAAGAGAGAATTGCTAGGTTTTGCGGCGAAATCAGGCGTAGATTCATTAAAGGGTTCCTCGATGTGTTCATTCTACAACTGGTCGAGGCTGAGCCGACGTGGGGTTACGACATAATCAAGAAAACTGAAAGCGAATTCAAGGTCAAATTGAGACATGGAGCTCTCTACCCAACTTTAAACCGTTTAGAGTCAATAGGTTTCTTGAAGGGCAGAACACAACTACAGAAGGGACACGCCAGAAAGATCTATGACATCACCAAAGAAGGAAAACTGTACTTGCACTCATACACTGGCTTCATTAAAGGACAGTTGCCAAGAGATAAGTAGAGCGGGAAGGAACACAGTGAATACAAACATAACTCCTGAAGATGCAATGAACAAAATACAGAGAATCTTCAAGAAACGAGGAAAAAAAGCCCTAGATATCGCTAGAAGCGAAATGCTCAGTGAAGCGTTTGAGAGTGAAAAAGCACACCGAGCCTTGACCTACTTCATGACAGAGTATTGGCACGATTTGGCTCGGCCCTCTCTCATGGCGATGGCATGTGAGGCTGCTGGCGGAAAACCTGAGGCAACGATACCTGTATCAATCCCAATGATTCTCATTAGCGGGGCCCTAGACATACACGATGACATTATTGACCAATCAAGAAAGAAAGATGGTCGCCCAACTGTCTATGGAAAATTCGGCAGAGACATCGCGCTGATTGTTGGAGACGCGCTTCTACTCAAAGGACTTGCCATTCTGAACCGCCTCGAAGAGGCAAGCATCCCAGCAAAGAAAGCCCAACGGATAGTTGAGACGACCAAGAAGATGTTTTTTGAGCTGGGAGACGCAGAAGCACTTGAGCTCAGCTTCCGACATCAGCTGGACGTTTTACCGGATCAGTATCTTAGGGTTGTGAGAAAGAAGGCTGCAGATGTTGAAGCTCACACCCGCATAGGTGCAGTCTTAGGCAACGCCTCACGTACTGAGTTGGAAGCTCTTGGCGAGTATGGCAGACTCCTCGGGACGATGATAATACTTAGAGACGATTGGCTTGACATCTTGCAAACGGCGGAACTGAAGAGCAGAATCACCAAGGAGTCGCTACCGTTGCCCCTACTTTATTGTTTGCATGAGTCAAAGACTAAAGCGAAACTGAAAAGGTTTCTGGAAAAGAGGACATTCGCAAAACGGGACTTGGAAAAAATCTCAGAAGTGGTTCAAAAGGCTGAAGCGCTTCGAAAATATGCAACTCTAATGCGCAAACTGGCTGGTGAAGCGAATGTGAGACTGGAAAAGCTGAAATACGTGGAAGGTCTAAGACTCCTAGTAAATGCTACAATCTCACCCTGAGGTGGCAGAAGAAAAGACAAGTAGCGGCTTTACCGCCACCACCATCTAACAGGGACCTTTGTTTTGGGTCTCTTCATTTATTATCCCTGTATATCTGTCGAACACGTGCATTTTTAAGCCTTGTTGTACACGTCTACAGACTCTGAAGTTGCGATTTTGCTTGGCGATTAGCCAACATTCTATGAATATTGATTTGTGATGCGTAATTCTCAACTAGTTCACACTCCTATGAGAGACTCGTGCTGTGCGGAGAATGCTCAAGCAGGGCTTGCCAGAGGGCGCTGTAACTTCCGGAAGAGGTTTCTGCCTAGTATTTGCCTTGTTGTTCAATGCTTTCACATGGTTTTACATGACGCTAGTTTTGATTGGGAATCTGCCCGCGAGCCTAGGTTTAGTTTCAACCTTTCGCAGCATTTTCTACATCGCAACGATCGGATCCAGCATCGCAGGCGCTCTGCTTGCCGAAAAAGTTGGAAGAGTGCATCTCATCTACTTTTGGATGATTCTTGGAGTTTTCAGCTCGTCTTTCTTGACTTATGCCCCGAACATGGCAGCTGGTTATCATTCTTTAGTCTTTTTAATGTTGGGTATTTCATTTGGGCTAGGGATGCCTTCGAGCTTGGCCTATCTCGCAGATCATACGGTAATTGAGAATAGGGGCCGTGTGAGTTCGCTGATCTTTTTGGCAGTCAATTTAAGCGCCGTGCCACTGGCTATTTTGTTGATGACTCTCGGTTTTGCAGGCGGTGCTACTATGTTGGCCTTGTGGAGAGTAGTTGGGTTCGGTGTTTTTCTCATGCTTAGACCGAGCCCACCAAGGCCTGAGAAGAAGGTGACTAAGCCAGTGTCCTTCACAATTCTGCTGCAAGACAGACGTTTTGTGCTCTACCTTGTTCCATGGTTGATGTTCAATCTAATCGACATTTTGGAAAAGTCGGTTTTGGAAGGTTATTCCAACACTTTTCCTGGGCCTGAGTTCAGTCAGATCGTGGCCAGGGCAGAGCCTGTCATTGCCAGCTTCTCGATTTTGATCGGCGGGCTGCTGGCAGACCGTGTTGGGAGGAAACGCGTTGTGATTTATGGTTTTGTCTCACTGGGAGTTGCCTACGCCATCATTGGAATGGCTCCGACATTCTTGATCGCTTGGTATCTTTACTTGGTCATAGACGGGTTGGCAGCTGGCATCCTGTGGATAATCTTCATTTTGATATTGTGGGGAGACTTGTCTCATAATGGGTGCCGAGAGAAATATTATGCGATAGGCAACCTTCCTTTCTTCGCTAGCAGCATTTTCCCTCTTTTCATCCTGCCTATGACTGAGCTTGTCCCTCCAACTGCTGCCTTCTCTCTGGCAAGCTTCTTCCTGTTCTTGGCTGTTTTGCCTTTAATGTATGCTCCTGAGACCTTGCCAGAGAGTAAGGTTGAGCTTCGACGACTAAAAGGCTACGCTGAAGAAGCGAAGAAGTTGACCGAAAAACACAGGAATGTGGCGTTGAAACAAGGCTCGGGCTGAAAAGGCTTCTTAGTGATGTCACAAGTTTTCGATGGTTGTAGCTACTCTGTCTAGTGTCTTTACGAATGGGTGTTCTTGGTTTTCTATGGCGAATATTGCGGAGTTGCCTGTTCTGAGCACGTCGCAGAAGCATGGAATCATTTCGATCATTGGTAGGTTGTAGCTGTTCACGAGTTTACTTGCCAGTTCGGCGCGCCTAGTTTTAGACAGCAGTATGTCGGCAAAGACCTTGTTCATTATTAGACCCGTTTTCTTTTCGAAGAGCTCGTATAGTTCGTCTATCATTCGTTGGGTTCCTTTTATGTCTGATATGTCCATACCCGAGACCACGAGGACTACGTCGGCGCTTACTATGGCGTTTATAGATGAATACTGGAGTCCAGGGCTGGTGTCGAATATGATGTAATCCAAGCCGATGTCGCTGAGGAGTGATGTCTTGAGTGAGAGTAGCCTGCCGAGCGCTTTCATTTCCCATTTTCGGTCTTTGGCTGTCATTTCTCTGATGGCTTCGGTGCTGGGGTTGGCAAATCCGACTAGGAGTCGTCCTTTTTTTGCGTGAGTTTGAGAGAGGTCAATGAGGGCTTTCTTGATTTCGCAGACGCCGTTGAGGTAATCATTGAGCCAGTAGTCAGTGTCTTGCACTTTGAAGATGGCGTGGAGGCTTGGTGCTCTGAAGTCTAGGTCCAGCAGGGCTATACTTTTGCCTCTATTGGCGTATAGAGCCGCAAGGTTGATTGAGAGAAGTGTTTTTCCTGTTCCGCCTTTGTATGAGTGGATTGCTATGATTTTGCCCATGGTTCTTTCCTCTCGTTTTGGTTTTCTTCGCGTTCAATGTAGAAGAAAGCCTTTCGTCCTCGTCTCTCTTTTTTCACGTAGCCCATTAGGACGAGCTGGTTGAGGTAGCCGCTTTCTACTGCTCGGGCGCGTTTGGTTTGTTCGGACACTTGGTCGGCTGTTGCGTGGTCGAGCTTGCATAGGGTGACGGCGGTTTTGCGTAGGTGGTCGGGTAGAGACAGGAGTGTCATAACATCTAGGACGTTCGGTATCTCTGCTTGGCTTATGCCGCGTGAGCTATGTTTTTGGATTTCGATCATGACTTCCATCTTTTCGTTGAGGCTGTCTAGGCTCTCTTTGATTCTTTGCAGGAGTGTGGCTGAGACTGGGTCTACCTTTCGTGGGAGGCTCATTGTATGCTCTGCTCCGAATGTGTTATACGTGTCTACAGAAATGAAGGGTTGCGTATCTATTAAGTCTTACTATATCGTCTTACTGATTCTCGGTTAAACCCAAAAGCACATGAAAATGAGGGGTTCGAGAGCTTTTCAGCTATGCCTTGGGCGAGGCGGACTCTTAAGCCATGCAACGCCCAAGACGAATATGAGCAGTATGGCAAACCAGAACAGCAACACTAACATCTTACTAGTGTTGAGCGAAATCTCTTCGAACAATGTGGATTCCTAGCCGAATTCTCCTTCCTCTCGTTCGTCACAGAAATCCTGAGACTTCAACCTTTAATAAGCGATGTTTCAGGATTGATGATGATACGAGAAGGGAATATCATCCTAGCTGAATGCGGGCTGAAACTGTGGATGTTAGTGTTGACCGTGCCTTAGAAACACTAACATGTGCTATGTTGGAGCGGTTTCTGTTTCAGGTGTTATTAACTCGCCGCTGGAACTGTTCATAATACCGTCGTTAGTCTTGTGTGGTGGGTTAAGTTGTGTTCAGAAGTAGTAGTCAACTCGTAGCGTTTTGTGTCTTCTTCTGTGTTGAACGAGGGAGGGAAAGCTGTGTGGGGGTCGTCGTCAAACTGTTTCCTAGTGACATCATCATCCAGCTGACTGCGGCTGAAACTGTGTGCATATTAGTGTTGACGGCGCTTTAGAAACACTAACATGTGCTAGAAGCTGCGAAAGTCAGGACTTGCATCTCCCGGGAACTAGATGAAAACGCTCACGAACAAAGACAACGCAATTCTCGACCTAGTCCTTAGAAGTCGGAAGGGAGAGCACTAAGATTCCCAAAGCAATACCGTAACGCTAATTAATGGGTCGGTTAAGAATACAATGCGCTTACTTCCCGAGAAGTTTTGAGTATCCGAACCAAGCATTCGGGAGAAAACGGAAGATATGCAAGAAATTCCACATAAATTAGCCTTGAAAGGGACGACAACGGTCGGAGTTGTGTGCAGAGACGGGGTCATCTTAGGGTCTGATACGAGAGTGACTATGGGTTTCTTCGTTGCTCATCACAAAGGAAAGAAGATTGAGAAAATAGCCGATCACATGGCCATGACTATATCAGGCGTGGTAGCAGATGACCAGCGCGTCGCGGACATCCTCAGAGTGAACGCCCAACTATATCAACTCAACAATGGACGTCCGATGCCAATAAGCGCGGCGGCAAGGCTGGTCTCTAACGTGTTATTCTCGTCAAGATATGCACCGTTAGTGGCACAACTCTTGATCGGAGGCATTGACGAAACGGGACCTCACGTGTTTTCAATCGATCCGTTTGGCAGCATAACAGAAGAAAAGTGCGTGGCAACAGGCTCGGGTTCGCCCATTGCGTACGGTGTGTTGGAAGACAAGTACAAGCAGGATGCTCCGATCAAAGACGTGCTGGGTATAGTTGTAAGGGCGGTTGATTCGGCTATGAAGAGAGACGCAGCCAGCGGCGACGATTTCGATGTTTCTGTTATAGATAAGAAAGGTTATCGTGAATTGAGCGAGAAAGAGAAGCGGAACATCATGGGTAGTTCATGAACTGGAGCGAGCGGAAAGGGTGACTGGTCAGGACAGAGACAAGCTGGAGATAAGTCAGACAATATTAGACCATGTTCCAAAAGAGGCTGAGGTAACCAGAATAGAGTTTGAAGGACCTACTCTTGCTGTTTACACAAAGAAACCTGAAGTGCTGATCGAGCAGAGCTACGTGGTCGCCGAAATCGTCAACCTGATAAGAAAACGAATCGTGGTGAGGTCAGACCCTTCTGTACGCTTGACCGAGAAGGAAACTGAGAAGCTGATTCAAGAGATAGTGTCTAAGGAAGCTGAGATCACCGGAGTGAACTTTGACCCGAGTTTGGGCGAAGTGATCGTGGAGGCAAAGAAGCCTGGGTTGGTAATAGGCAAAAACGGATCGGTTTTGCATGAGATCATAAAGCAGACACGGTGGAGACCAAGGGTCCTCAGAAGCCCACCAATACCATCCAAGATCATGGCTCATATGCGGCACTTCTTGCACTCGGAGAGCAAGGAGCGGGACCGGATTTTGCGCAATGTAGGTGAACGAATCTTTAGGCCTGCGATTCATGGGGTTGGAGACATACGAGTCACGACTTTGGGCGGTTTTCAAGAGGTAGGTAGATCGGCTTTACTCGTTCAGACTAGGGAAAGTAATGTGCTTCTCGATTGTGGCATTAACCCGGGTGCTTCGAACTCGGTTGACGCGTTTCCGAGGTTTGATGCTCCTCAGTTTGATCCTGATGCTTTGGATGCGGTGGTGATTAGCCATGCGCATCTTGACCATTGTGCGGTGCTTCCGTTTCTGTTCAAATATGGGTATGATGGTCCGGTTTATTGCTCGGCGCCAACTTCAAGCTTAATGACCCTTCTTCAGCTTGACTATCTTGATGTGCTGAGTAAACAGGGGTTGATGGCGCCGTATGACCAGAAGGACGTGAGGGACGTGGTTCTGCACACGATTCCAATACGGTGGGGCGTGGTTACGGATATAGCGCCTGACATTCGTTTGACCCTGCACAACTCTGGGCATATCTTGGGCGCTTCAGTCATCCACCTGCACATTGGCGAGGGTTTGCACAATGTGGTCTACACGAGCGATTATAAGTTTGCCAAGACCATGCTTTTGGAGCCTGCGGCCACCGAGTTCCCGAGGGTGGAGACTATCATTACTGAGAGCACGTATGGGGCTGCTCAGGATGTAATGCCGTCGAGGCTTGAGGCTGAGGAGAGGCTTGCGGCTATTATTAATCAGACTCTTGAGAAGGGTGGTAAGGTTTTGGTTCCTGTTCCGGCTGTTGGTAGGGCTCAGGAGATTATGTTGATTTTGGATGGTTATATGCGTCGGGGTTTGATTAAGGAGGCGCCTGTGTTTATTGAGGGTATGATTTCTGAGGCTACGGCGATTCATACGGCTTATCCGGAGTATTTGGCTAGGGAGGTGAGGAATAGTATTTTGCATGAGGGGGTTAATCCTTTTCAGTCGGATTATTTTACGATTGTGGAGCATCCGAGTGCTAGGCAGGAGATTATGGAGGGTGATCCGTGTGTGGTGATGGCTACTTCTGGTATGTTGGAGGGTGGTCCGATTATTGAGTATTTTCGTGGTTTGGCGGGTGATGAGCGGAATTCGATTGTTTTTGTTAGTTATCAGATTGAGGGTACGTTGGGGAGGCGGGTTCAGAAGGGTTTGGGGGAGACTCCTGTTGTGAGTGGGGAGGGTAAGTTGGAGATTTTGAGGGTGGGTTTGCGGGTGGAGTCGATTGAGGGTTTTTCGGGTCATTCTGATAGGAGGCAGTTGGTGAATTATGTTCGTAGGTTGTCGGCTAAGCCTGAGAGGATTATTGTTTGTCATGGTGAGAGGGCTAAGTGTTTTAGTGTGGCTGGTTTGTTTCAGAGGGTGTGTAAGACTGAGGTTTTGGTTCCGGGTTTGTTGGAGACGATTAGGCTTCGTTAGGGTATTGGTTCGTCAATTTGGTAGTTTTAGGTGAGTTAGGGTGACTTAGGGTAACTTAGTGTGACTTAGCGTTGTTTGTGGTGACTTTGGGTAACTTTTGGTGACTTGTGGGCAGAACGATTTATTTTTGTGTTGTTACTGTGTTGTTTTTGTGTTTGGTTTGGGTTTGGTAGGGGTGTGCGTGTGGTTTGGTTGAGGAGGTTTTTATGGCTCGGGTTTTTGGTGGGGGTAAGGTTACTATTCCTGAGTTGGTGCGTGAGGTGTTGAAGATTGAGGAAGGCGACTACGTAAGAGTAAGCATCAGCCAAGTAATCAAAAAGAAACAGCAGGAGAAGGGAAGGAGGAAGAAGTAGTCGCCATTTTTGAAGTTTCGTCTAGTAGTCTTAACATGGGAAAGTCTTTATCAATAGATCTTGGTCATTATTATCATGCACATTGTTGCGTTTGATTCGGGCGATTTTTCTCGTCGGAAGAAAGTTGATGGTGGAATGGAAGTTGTCTTTTTCACTCCGTTGGGCGTCGGAGTGTCTGTTGATGAGAAATCCGTAAGGAAGTTCAAATCTACCTATCTTTCGGTTTGCAAGAAGCTGGCTGGTGATTTCAACCTTCCAACTTCGCGTGTAGTTTACTCCCATGCTAGCCTGTGGAAAGAGGTTGGGCATAGGAAGGCTGTGCCTTTTTGTGACCATGTCATAAGAGGGCTGCAGAAGTTTATCGATTTAGTTTTTGTTTCTTATGTGGTTCTTCCTACTGATGAGGTGAAGAGTGTTGATGTTGGTGGTTATGGCTGTCCGATTGAGAATATTCCCACTATGACCTTTCTCAGAAATCTCTCTCTCCGATGTTTTCGTACATTACCGCTTGGAGTTATACTGGACGGCACTTGAAGGAAGAGCATTTGTATTTGCTTCATAATTTTTCGAGCAGGGTCACAAAGGCGTGGCAAGATCTAATAGACCATACTACGCCGAAGATCTTTCCTAAGGGTGATGAGTGTAATCCTTTGATTTCTGTTGCTGATATGTTTGCCTATTTGACGGAGAAGAAGCTCTGGGATGCGAAGCTGTGGTTGGAGCCTCACAATGTTGAGAAAGTTTGGGGCGACTATGATTTTGGAGTTGAGGTTCGTTTCCTAGATGAGAATGTGCTCTCAAAATACAGGTGGTTTAGCCAAGAGTCAATTGAGACTGTGAACTATTTGGCTCGTCCTATGGTTTTTCTGGACATTGAAGGAATCAGTATATCGAAGTTGACGGGCGATCCCTACGTTAGCGCTGCGGCTTATGCTTCGTTGAAGGGTGGTGGTTTTCAGGGTTTTGATGAGGGCATAGATGCTGGCAAAATTAGAGATGGTGACGTCTATGCTTATGCTGGCGAGAAGGCCAAGGAAAGAGCCTATGCTTTCAAGGATATGTATGATATTGAGGTTTATTCGATTAGGGAGCTTAGGCAAAAGGTTCATGGATTGCTGTGATGAGAATTATTCAGTTAATATGGTACATTGGTGGATAATGCCGACATGGAACTATCCACATATAATGGTACTTATTAGCTAACTAAAAAAGCTTTGCGATTCTTCCATACAGAAGAATTCTCTATGCACGATGAGTGTCAACATGGTGGACTACGTACAAAGCAACGGCCGAAGGGAGAGAACGAAAGAGAAAAAGTAAGAAGTGGAGTGGCTGTTTTGTCTGCAATGTATAGGTAGCGCTTATAGACTGGGCGTTTTACCGATAGGTCTTCAAGAGGACTGTCCCTAGCGCATGGGGACTATGCAAAGATCTTGTGCATCTCAAGTTGTTGTCCTCGTTTAGAGGAGGTAGCCGATTTTCTTTTCAGAAGGAGTGGGCGAGTATGCTACTAGAACATCGTTTAGTTGCTTTATCCTTTTCGTGAGTTCGTCGATGTTTTCTGATGTGGCGATTACTTTGTCGTTGGAGATGGCGACCCATTTTCCGGGGTGCTTGCTCATTAGTTTGTCGTACTTTCTTATCAGAAGAGCAGCGTTCTCCAAGAGGAATCACCGTTTTGAAGTGTAGGTTGTGTAATGCTATAAATCTGTTTGTTCTTGCATTAAGGTTTTGAGCTGTTTGGTTTCGTTGGCTCAGGCAGGATAACGATCATGTTCGATGCTTTAGATGTCTCTTGTTAAGTGGGTCTTTAGTTCTTTGAGTCGTTTGCTTTTGGCCAAGTCTTTGACTAGTTTTTGGAATTTGTCGATTTGGATGTTTATTTGTTGGTGCAGTTGTGCGGAGTCTTTTGGGAGGTTGTATTTTTGTGGGTTTATGTTGGCTTCTTTTGAAGCGTCGAGTATCCAGTCTTCGAGTCTTGGGCGTAGTATGATTATGGTGTTGTTTTTGCTTTTTTGGTGTAGTATTTTGAGTTTGTGGCTTGTTAGGTCTTGTTTTTCTTTGAATTTTTGGAGGTGTGGAGGTTGGATGCTCCCGGGGTCTTCGTCTATGATTGCTTTGGAGTTGCCGTAGTGTTTGGAGAGTGTTTTGAGCAGTTCCGACTTGTTTCCTGCATGCTTGATGTTTTTTCTTGAGGTAGACGTTAGTGATTTTACCAAGACCTCTTCTGGTTTACATTCCACTAGATACATTTGTTTTGGTCTGCTCCGTTACTTCTGAAATCTTTCAATGTTGAAGAAAACGTCTGTTCCCTTTTCCAAGACTTCTTTCATGTCATCTTGTGTTAGTGCCTTTGCTTTGGTTTGATAGTTTTCTAAGCGTGTGGTGAAGATGGCTATTTCGGTCTTTGGGGTTTTTTCGAGTATGGAGAGGAGGAAGTAGGGGTTGTGGGTTGAGATGAAGTATTGGTTCTCGTTTTTGTTCAGGGCTATTATTTCTGCGAGGTATTTTGTGTAGTAAGGGAAGGCATGGGCTTCAGGCTCCTCGAAGGCGAGGACTGAGTTCTTGTTGGAGTGAATAGCAGTTAGGTAAAAGACGAGTCTCTGCAGTGTTTCTGATGTCAAGGAATAGGGGAAGGCGACTATAATGTCTTCAAGTTGTTTTTGTACTCTTATCTTCCCTTCTTGTGGCTCAAGGACAAAGCTGAGACCAAAACGGTCAAAGAGTTGCTTGATTATGGTTCTGAGTTCTTTACGGCCTAGAATAACGGCTGGAAGGTTGCTTCCATCAGGGGGAATGAGGAATTCAGAGCGCTGATCTGGAAAATTCTCTTTTGCACCAAACCTATAGAATTTGAATTGCTGAAAATCTGGATGTAGTGCCTGCGACCCCAAGTTTTTTCCTGCATAATCTGTGACGAAGGTATCAGTTTGCGTTTCCCCGTTAGAGTATTGCCCCCAAAAACGTCCGTCTTTGAATGTGATTTTCAGGGCTTTTTCGTTGAATCCTACTTTTATGTTATTGTCCAGGATGTGGTCGTAGTAGAGGTCTCTCATGTTTTCGAATCTGATGAAGCGTTTGATGTCTTGTAGGTGGAAGTGTGATAGGAGTCCTATGGCTTCGAGTATGTTTGATTTTCCTGTGTTTGGTTCTCCTATGAAGACGTTTATCCTTTTACAGTCGAGTTTGAGGTGTTTTATTGATTTGAAGTTCTTGATTTGGAGAGCCCTTATCATGGTTCTTAAACCACGTCGTAGGTGATTTTGTTCTTGCAAGTTCTATTCTCTTTGTCTTGTACTTAACTTCTTTCAAGGAGCGCAAAGGTTTCAGTTGATTATTTCATGGGAGATAAGCTAACCACTGTTGTCATCTTTGCGTGTGCTTTTGGGTCGTTGGATTTCGTTGGCTAGGGCAGGATAGAGATGGTTAAGAAATGCAACTAAAACGACATGCCGAGGATTCATGACAGTCTTTCGTCAATTAGATGCTCGTGTTGTGGATATTTTTCTTTTAAGAACGTGATGAAGCGATTCTTATCTTGAATCTTCTCTTTGAATTGCCCTGTGTTGATTCCTAGTTGCCTTGTGCATTTGTCTCTCACTGTTGATTCATTGATGCCGTGCTGCTTTGCTATGTTCTTGAAGGCTTCATTTAGTGGTTCCCCTCTAAAAACCAGCTCCGCAACTTCGATGACTTCTACTAACTTTCTTGGTCCTTCTCCAGAAGGTACCGTTGGTCGCTTTGTTGGCAACATCTCGATCTTCTTTTCGAATAGTGGTTGAAATTCATGTATGTGGACACCTGTGCCGATGTTTTCTCTCGAGTAGGTTCTGAACTCTATTGTTCGGGTTTGGAATGGAAGCTTCTTGCAGATGGAGTCGAGTTCTGGTGTTTTTTGATCGATTATTATTGCTATGGTTGGCTCTATGTCTATTAAGTCGGAGAGTGTTTTATGTAAATCCTCGATTTCTTGGGTTCGTATCTTGACAGTTCTCTCAGGGTCTTGTCGGATTGTCCTATACAATGTGTCTATGATTTTCCGTCTGGTTCCTGCTTCTTCGTAGGCTATGCTGAATTTTGTTATTTGTGGAATGATGTGTTCGTCAAGCCTATGCTTGGTCAGTTCGACTTCCAAGATGTACCATTTGTTCTGGTCGAGTGTAAGAATTACCCCGTCGTTTCTTGCTTCTATTCCGGTTTGAGTTTTCATTGTTTGAGGGTCAAAATAAAGGCTATTGGTGCCAAAAATGTCTCGGTGGTGTTCAATGACCATCTTTTCAAGTTCTTCCTCAGATACGTAATCGTGAAGAAAATACTTCACGCCATCTTTAAGAAGAATCATGTATTCTCATTTCTCCATTTATCCTTGCATCAAAGTCTTAAGCTGTTCGATTTCCTTCGCTAAAGCTGGATAGAGGCTGTCAAGAATGCGGTTAATCTCATCCTCACCAAAACCAAGCACCCTAAGCGTTAGTTTGTCTATCTCAACCCTAGGTGGAAACTTATCTCTAAATTGCTTTAGAAGACTGGGGAACTCAACTGATTTTATTTTGTAGTAGAGACCCAGAATGGCGTCCTTTTGTTTTTTGCCAAGTCTAAGTGGGTTAAGAACATATGTATCCAATAAAGCATATTTAGAGAAACCAATAAAGGCGCCTCTTGTTTCGATTCTGTCTAAAAACACCTGCAATACATTCAAAGTGCTGTTAAACCAGAGCGTCAATATTTTGGCATCGTTTTCAGAGATATCCTTGAAACAATACATCATTTTTGAAGCGGCAAAACGATAGGGCGAATAATGAGCGAAAAGAATTGTTCCAGGAGCAGAAAGATCAAATCTCCGAATGAAGACAAAGTTTGTCTCACGGCTTTTAACATACTGACTCCATAAAAGTAAAGATTTGTCAAGATGTGATTTGCCTTCAAAAAGAAGCTCGCATCCCTTAAAGGTTTTCACGACCATAAAATCAAGGGTCTCTGAAAGGTCAAGTGTTTTAACGCCAGAGAGTCTTCGGAGTGCATAAATCAAGGCGTCTCGAGGTATTTGCGTGGTTACACGAGTAAACCTATTTTCAGCAATAACATGTTTGCCACTGATTTCTGCGACAATCCATTGATCATGTTTTTTCATAGCTCTTGCGGAGTCTCTAATAAGTACTGTCCTATAAGCGGATGCTGGAGACGCCTCTTTGCGAGTCATTTCGAAACCTCTAGCAAGCCTATCGTCGCTTTCCAAAAAACCAGAGAGTTTCGTCATTGCGTCTTTGTCTTTAACACTAGACCAGATTTTAACCAAGTCTGGTTCTGTTGTAGCCATCAACCTAAACAGATTATCACCATTCTTTTTCAACTCTCCTTGTGTTACCAAAATCGCAGAAAAACAATCCCTCTCAGCTTTTTCGATGAGTCTTTCTCTAAGATCCTTGAAGGAATTGGCGAATTCTTTGGCTTGAGCAAGATTTACTGGCAGTTTCTTCAATGTGATAATTGCGCAGAGGTCAGAACCTCTTCTGGTTGAAGTTGTATCTTTTTGTTTCTTCCTTGCCACAAAGAGTATTTCCCTGAATTGAGCTCCTTCTGAGAAAGCAGCCCTTTCGTATGTTGTGATAATGTATTCAACCACGTAATCTTCGGTGAGCAAGTCTCGAATTCCTTGAGTCGATTCAAGTCTTAAAACAGTGGCTGGCAAAACCAAAGCCAGTCTTCCATCAGGTTTTAGAAATTTATCTGCGAGAAATGTAAAGTATCCATGAAGACCGAGTTGGCCATGAAGTTTTCCTGCATACTCTTTCAGTCTTTGGTTTAGTGCTTCCTTGTATTGAAGAGGAAGACGTTCTTGCCTAGTGAAGGGCGGGTTCATTATGATGAGATCGACTTGTTCCAGAGGAATCTTTTCGCCACCCACTCCTTCCATTGTCACAGAACCTTTGGTTACATAAGCGTCTTCCGTGAATCCACCTTTTGCGAACATGTCCAATGTTGGTCGTCGATACGCAACCTTCAATTCACTCGAAATCGCGGGTATGATTTGTCCAGGCTTCAGTTCGGTTGAGTCCCAGACAGCCACTCGCACTCTTTCCGTTTCGTAAAGCAAAGCTTGAAGAGAAAGATGCACTACGGCAAGGTGTGCTGCGAATGGCATGATGTCTATACCAGTCAAGTCCTGCTCCAAGAACCCTTTGTGGTCTTCAAGCTCTATTGTTCCCTTAACCTTCTGTAGTAATTCCCTCTTTCTACGATAAGCAGCAACCAAAAGTGTGCCACTGCCAACCGCCAAATCCATAACTTTAGCGTCGGGCTTGTCGATGGCTAACTGCGCCAGAATCTCAGCAGCTTCGTTATTCGTGTAAAACGCTGCCACAGCCTTCCTAATCTCAAACGGAATCAACTCGTGAAACACTTTACCCAACAAATCATGCCTAATTTTCTCAGGCGCCAGAGCCTTCACAACAATAGCAACTTTTTTCACAACCTCATTCGCAGAATCAGGCAAACGAGAAGCCACATCAAAACCGAAAATACTGCTATAGTCCCTCTTTAGAACAGGCTCAAAATACATAGCCAAATCAGCAGGCTTCTCAATTTTTTCTTCATCCACAGCTGGAAAACTTGCATCCACACGCGATAAAACATGATAAAACAACAACTGGTTAACCAGAAGATAAGTGGCAGCCTGACGCATCTCCTTCAGCGGATAGCGTCCTTCCTCATACTGCAGAATATTCTCGAAAACCGTCTTACCACCAAAAATATCCTCCAACTCCTTACCCCGCAACCGCCGAACGCTGGCCGTAATATAACTCACAGCATCCCGCAAAACACGAATCGCAAAACCCGTATCAGCCTCAACCACTGGAGCACGCAAAACATGACTGGCCATCCAATCAACAATTTCAGACAGATTACCCGCAAAACGCGTGCTAGGTCTCAAGTCCTTGAAAATAGCTGTGACAACATACTCGGTCTTTGGGTTTCTGGCAATGTTCAAAATCACCTCATCAGACCAAGGCTGACGCAACTCCTGAGGGAACAAAACTGCGAATGCGCCTTTAGCCTCCGTAACGTACTTTTGATAATCATATAGCTTCACCATAGCGTCCAATAGCTTTGTCTCGACGCCTAGCTTTGTCTCAACAACATAGGGTGCACCATTACGGAGCAAAATATCGGGTTTTAGCACACCGGTCGGCGTCGAGACAGAGAACTCAGGCACAACAGTGACGCCACGTTTTCGCAATTCTTGCTGAAGCAGATCCCGAATGGTCATTTCGGTTGATTTAGGCACGCCCATCATTTGTCAACCATTTATAAGGTCTCTTCTGTAATGTATATGTTTTATCACATTTGCTATGCTGTCTCACATTATCCGACAACCTTGATATTCTTCCGCGACTGGTCAATCCACTTGAGGTCGATACCAAGATGAGCGCTTTACGGCATGGACTGTGGCGCATCGGCTTCATGCTCTGCGACCGCTGCAACATGAACGCAAACTGCGAACAATTCAACTCAAAGTCTATCTGCACAGTCGAGAAAGAAGCCTACGAACAACTAGTCAACGAATTAACCAAACATTACAAGCTAGATGCTGTTGCGGACAGGATTCTTGCTGAAAGAGCCGCCATGTACCTGATCAAGATCTCCAGAGTCGAAACCTACGAAGCCATCAAAGGCGTAACCCAAAAAACACTACTCCTAGGCACCTACATCACACGCCTAGACAACACCCTACGCAGATTACTAAACGACCTAGCCGTCTCCAGACTCAAACGCAAAGGCCTAGAAAAAACAGACCAACTAATGGTAAACATCGAAGACATACTCGAACGCCTAGCAATCAGACCCGCACTAGTGCGGAAAGAAAGAAGAACCACATACAGAACCACGTACACCGACACACCACCCATAATCATGCAGACCCTCCCACCCGACATCATCGAGTATCAGAACATACTCAACCACTGGAGAAAAGAAACCCACACACTCCGCACACTGCTGGCGAACAAACACAAATGAAAACCATACCACAAAACAGCCTCATACCACTCACAGAACTATGCCACCTCCTAAGCCAACTCCAACCAAACACAGAACCCATCACAACACTCAAAAACATCATACAAGCCATGGACCAACACTCAGACTACTTCTTCAACCAACCATGGCCACAAAAATACCACTACAACCAAGCCACAGAATACTATCCAGCCGACCTAGAATTCATCAACAGCAATCAACAACAAGACCAAACCCTCAACCCTGCTTACCTGCTCTGCATAAAGAAAAACATCAACCACCAAAACGGCTTCACAACCATCGGCTTCCTCTGGACCCTATGGACACTCAACCAAAACCTAAGCAAAAACCCCGAAGACCCACTTCAAAACATCCAAACAGACCCAGCACTCTTCGCTAAACTACTCGTAAACTGGCAACCCTTCCCATATCAACAAAAACTCCTAGCCGACCAATCCAAACGCATAGTAAGTTGCTGGGGCAGACAATGCGGCAAAACCACCACAGTCGCAGTCAAAACCATACACTACGCATACACCAACCCACACGTGACCGCCCTAGTCACCTCACCCAGCCTAAGACAAAGCAAAAACATGCTAAACCGAATCCAAAAACTAACCCAAAACAGCCCCATACTCCACCAAGGCATAGCCAAACAAACCACAACAGAAATCCACCTGCACAACGACTCCACAATCATCGCCTTGCCCTGCAGCGAAGACCTACTAAGAGGATACACCGCAGACCTCATAATCTGCGACGAAGCCGCCTTCATGCCCGAAGAAACCATCACACAGGTAATGTTCCCCATGCTAAGCGCCACAGACGGCACAGCCATCTTCCTCAGCACACCGTGGGGCAAAAACCACTTCTTCTACAAGGCCTACACAAACCCAGACTACAGTGTACACCATGCTAAATCAACTGAATGCCCACTAACCAAACCCGAATTCCTACAAGAACAAAAACGCATCCTACCAGACGAAATCTACAGAAGCGAATACCTAGCCGAATTCACCGAAACCCAACACTGCTTCTTCCCACAAGACCTCATACGCCAATGCATAGACCCAACACTCGAACAAATAACAGACCCACAAAAAGCACCAAACGGCACATACTACGCAGGCATAGACCTCGGCAAACTCAACGACCACAGCGTCGTAGCCATCATCAAACACGACCAAGACTTGCTGAAACTAGTACACATACACGAATTCCCACTAGGCACACCGTACAGCCACGTAATAGGCTTCACGGCAAACGCAAACAAAAGAATGCAATTCATAAAACTATGCATAGACCAAACAGGCGTCGGCGAACCCATACAAGAAGAACTCAAAAACCAAGACATCACCAACACAGAAGGCATCACATTCACAACACAAACAAAAGAAGCGCTCCTAACCAACCTCAAACTAACCATGGAACACAAAAAACTAAAACTACCCTACAACCGAACCCTAATCACACAAATCAACCAACAACAATACGAATACACCAAAACCGGCCACCTCACCTTCAGCCACCCACAGGGCACACACGACGACCAACTCTGGGCACTAAGCCTAGCAGTCTACGCAACCCAACGCCAACCAGAACCCAACCTAAAAATCGCTTAGAAACCCTAAGCCCACTACTTCTTTCGCAGTACATAAACAACCCAAGGCGCGATTTTCGTTTCGTTGACCCTTTTCTCTTGCGCGCGCTGAATAATCTGCAAGTCAACATATTCTCGGCGTAGAAATAAGCTTAATCAGATTTCAAACGACTCTCTCGTCCAAAGGAGTTGCTTGAAATGAAGTCAGGCGGCCGCTTAGCCTCACAGGTAGTCATAGTCATGGCTGCGGCTTCGTTGTTCTCAATGGTCTGCATGCTCAGGATAGACCAGATTGTTCACCGCGACCTCTACAGCTACGGGCTTCAATTCAGCTACGAATGGGCTACGCCGTATTGGAACACAGCGCGCGCGCTGCTTGCAATGAGTGGTTTAAGCGTTATTGCCGCAATAACAGTCCATTTATACACTCTGGTTTCTAGACGAAAACCTCTGGTTTCTAGACTAAAACAAGTCCTTGTTTCTGGACTAAAACAAGTCTATGCTTTACTCAGGTCGTACAGAAAATGGGTTCTCGCTGTCGTTTTGATTGTCATCCTTTCATTCGCTTTCCTTTATGCCTTAGGCAACCTTACCCTCGGCGGAACCCCTCAACGTCCGCCGCCACCAGCAGGTTTCTGGGGGCTTTACATCGAAGCCAGTCCAACGTCGGGTGGAACACTTATTCCAAGCGGGCGACAGAACATCGCCGTCGGCTCAGGGATTACAGTGGAAGCAACGCCCTCAGGGAATTATGTTCTAGATTCGTGGCAGCTCGATGGGTTATACCTAGGCCCTGGAATCAGCAACCCAATTTTCGTTAACTCGCAGACCGAAGGAACTGTCCACACACTGACCGCTGTATTCAAGATTCCAGGCCCAACACAAGGAACCAACATAGCGCTGAATCCCTCCTTCGAATTCGGTCCAGAGTATTGGAGGGGTTGGGTTAACAATCCCAACGGCGGACTTGTGGGCACAACGACCTATTACTCAGACGACGCCTACGATGGAACACACTGCGTTGGAGGCAACATAACCCAAGCAGACCCGACTGGAGAAGGCAGTGTCATCTGGAGAACGATTATTCCATGGTGGGACCTGCAACCCGGCAAGGCTGGAGCATATTCAGTTAGAGCAGCCATAAAGGGCAACCAACCTGTTGGGATTGTGATTAACTACTTCAAGATAGTGAATGGTTCACAAGAACGAATCCGCACTGATCGCTTCTACATAACTCAAGTCTCATCGACCGCGTGGCAAATGAGCGACTGGATTACTTTTGCAACTCCTGATGAACCGAACTACTACTACTTTGAAGTCCTATTCCACATCCACCTCGTGGGATGGTTTAAAGTGGATCAAGTGGAAGTCATCGGCCCTTCTTAGGAGAAGAAACACGTTTCCCCTGATGCTTCTATCTATTAGCGCGCTACTGAACAAGAGATTTAGTTTCGCACCGCGCTGAGATGTATCACAAATTACATTCTTGTCAGTTAGTTTGGCTTTGGGGACAGAATTTCTATCCCGCATACCTGCGTTGTTTGTGTCCGTGGTTCACTTCCAGGAGGAACCGTGGGGGAAGAGTCAGGCGCTTTTTTTGATAGAAACTGAATATTGGGACTTGCGGGAGGTAGGTGAAAAAATAGCTTCTAGGTGTATTCCTTACGCTAAAAGGAGCTTCTCACATGACTCCATTTAAGTGTGGTCAAGTATTACTTACTCCTCGGACAGACGATCAATCATGGCTCTTGAAATCAGGGAAAGAGACCTGCTTGGTCGAATAGGACGGCTAGAAACCAAACGCGGTTCAGTGGAAACGCCAGCCTTACTGCCAGTAATCAACCCTGCCATACAGCCCATTTCACCAAAAGCGATGCAAAGAGAGTTTGGCTGCCAAGCACTCATAACAAACGCCTACATAATCAAGAAGCATTCCACAGAAAAAGCTGTCAAGTGCGGTGTTCACCGCCTATTAGACTTCGACGGCGTGGTCATGACCGACTCAGGCGGCTACCAAATCCTAGTCTACGGAAACGTAGGAACGACCAACGCTGAGATTATACGGTTTCAAGAGCAGATCGATACTGACATCGCTACGATTCTTGACGTGCCAACTGGCTGGGGCTTCTCAAAGGAACATGCTCAAGAAACTGTTGAGGAGACGCTGAAAAGAGGCAAGGAGCTTTTCAAGATCAAGTCGAAAGACGACATCCTTTGGGTAGGGCCAGTCCAAGGCGGCGTCCACCTAGACTGGGTTGCCAAATCCGCTAAGGCAATGGGCAAGATGCCATTTCAAGTCCATGCACTGGGCAGTCCAACTCCAGTCATGGAGCAATACGTCTTCGACGCACTTGTCGATATGATCATGACCGCCAAGCGTAATCTTCCGCCGAATCGTGCACTACACCTTTTCGGCGCTGGTCACCCGTTCATATTCGGGCTTGTGGTCGCCCTCGGCTGCGATCTGTTTGACTCGGCCGCTTACGCCATCTACGCCAGGGACGACCGCTACATGACTGAGACTGGAACGACAAGGCTCACGAAGCTAGAATACTTTCCATGTTCGTGTCCCGTCTGCTCCAGAACAAGTCCGGAAAGCGTTAAGGAGATGCCCAAAACCGAGCGGCAGGTGTTTCTAGCTCGGCACAACCTGCACATCAGTTTGAAGGAGATCAAACAGGTAAAGCAAGCAATCATGGAGGGTCGCCTTTGGGACCACCTGGAGATGAGATCACACGGACACCCAGCCCTCTTTCAGGCGCTCAAAAGACTTGGCAAGTATGCTGAGTATCTTGAAGCGAACAGTCCAGCCACCAAAAGGAGCGGCATATTCTTCTACAGCTCAGTGGGTTTAAACCGTCCAGAGGTTGTGCGACACAAGAGAAGACTTCTAGAAAGATATGTTCCACCAAGCGAGACGGAAATCCTAGTGCTTTTACCACAGACCCGCCTCAAGCCTTTCCATAAGTCAAAAGAACACAGCAGACTCTTAGAGGAAATGGAGCAGAGACTAGGCGAGAAGAAACGCCTAGTTCACATCTGTACGTACGCAGCGCCTTTCGGAGTCGTCCCGAGAGAACTAGACGAGGTCTATCCGCTGTCTCAATACGAAGCAGCGTCTCCTTTTGACTCAGAGACTCTCAATCATGTCGCAGATCTTGTTCGAAGCTACATAAGACAGGCACATTATAGAAAGGTCATGCTGCTCAATGACCCAGAGAACTGGGAAGGCCGAGTATTCTCAGCCTGCAAGGCCATCTGTAAAACAAAGAGAATTCCGCTCAAAGTCTTTAGCCCTGCAAGACCGTGGAACAAATCGGCAATCAGCCGCATGATTAATACATTGCATAACACACTAAGTGATAAAACATGATCTGCGTGGACCTTCATCTGCACACAAGATTTTCCTTCGATGCCTCCATCAGTCCAAAATATGTGGCAGACGCGTTACATCAACATCCATTAATCAAGGGAGTAGCCATTACTGATCATAATACTTTAGAAGGGTTCGTTCACGTTCGTCGGTTCGCCGCGGCATACCAAGACCTAGTGATCATCCCAGGAGTTGAGGTGACCACCATGCTTGGCGACGTGATAGTCCTCGGAGCGGAGGAGAAACCAGCCTACTGGTCAACCGTTGAGAGCGTGGTAGAGTTCGCTCGGCAGAGAAACGGAGTTCTCATTATTCCGCATCCTTACCGAGGCGGCGGCATTGGAGACGCAGCGAAGAATATTCCCTCAGATTTCGCTGCCGTTGAAATTGCCAACCCAGACTCCACTGTGCAGGAGACCAAAATGGCAGAGACATTGGCTAGCAACCAAAACATGCCAGGCGTAGGCGGCAGCGACGCTCACCACGTCGCACAGATGTGGAAGGCCTACACACAGATAGACGCAGACCCAAACGTGGACAGCATTTTGAAAGCAATCAGAAACGGCAGAGTGAAAGCTGTCTTGGCTAAAAGCACAATTTAAATGTGGGAGCCGTGCCTTATCTGTGAAAGAACGCAAGATTCATCTGTTGACAGACATCTCCGGATGGTGAACACGAATCGTTGAAGTTGCAGTTTTTGGGTGCCACCCGCGAAGTGGGGCGCTCAGCATTAGCTGTAATGACCGACAAAACTAAGCTCCTGTTAGACTACGGCGTGATGGCTGACCACGAACCGGGCTTTCCCATGCATGTTCCGCCAAAAGAAGTAGACGGTGTGGTCATGACACATGGGCACTTGGATCATTCTGGAGCGGTGCCTATTTTTCACATTCAGGAAACAAAACCAGTGTTCGGAACCCGCGTGACCTTCGAATTCGCTCGACTGCTAATCTCGGACTTCATCCACCTTTCGGGCTATTACCTTCCGTTTGAGTATCTTGAACTGCGGACAATGATGCGAAGCGCGGTTCAGATGAATTACCGTGAAGAAAGGACAATCGGAGACATTCAGCTGCAGCTTCTAGACGCTGGACACCTGCCCGGAAGCGCTCAGGCCCTCGTAGAGGCCGATGGAAAACGGCTGGTTTACACAAGCGACTACAACTCAATAAGCACGCGGTTGCTCAGAGCTGCAGACAGAGACTATGGACCGGTCGACGCTTTCGTCGTAGAAAGCACATACGCCGATGAAGAGCACCCTGATCGAATGGCTTTGGAAAGGGAGTTCGTGGAAAAAATCATAGAGGTCGTGGAAAGCGGAGGAACCGTTCTTGTTCCGGCCTTCAGCGTGGGGCGCTCACAAGAGATCGCGTGTGTCTTGGCTGCACATCACTTCGAGTACTCAGTTACAGTTGACGGCATGGCCCGGGAAGCTAACCGCATACTCACGAACTATACAAACTACCTGCGTGAACCACGTCTCTTCGTGGATGCCATTCACTCAGTCAACGCTGTTGAAAGTTGGCGAGACCGACGCGTGACAACGGGCAAGCCCGGCGTGATCATATCGCCTGCCGGCATGCTTAAAGGCGGACCAGCAGCATTTTACGTGCAGAAGTTGGGAAAGAAACACCGCAACGCCGTGTTTTTGGTCAGCTATCAGATTCCAGGCACACCTGGCC
>Ga0315308_1000135_pt1 | contig 38911 bp, 44 predicted proteins | sample TDP3_MG_FD_203078 | JGI IMG/M metagenome (GOLD analysis project Ga0315308, IMG submission 203078) | Freshwater sediment microbial communities from Lake Towuti, South Sulawesi, Indonesia - TDP3 | ecosystem: Environmental > Aquatic > Freshwater > Lake > Sediment | place: Indonesia: South Sulawesi...
TGTGGTAAGGAACACCTTCAAGAAGAACGTTCACGGAGTCTCGGACGAGTTTCCCGGAACTATAGAAAATCAGTACACCTATCATCATGCTGATTAAAGGGTCTGCTTGGTACCATCCGGTGAATAACATGATTAGCCCAGCGGAAATTGCTCCTATAGAGCCTAGGATGTCGGCGACCACATGTAGAAAGGCGCCTCTAACGTTTAGACTTTCATCCTTTGACCTTGAAAGGATTACTGCAGACAGCCCGTTAGCTATGAGACCCAAAACAGCAATTATCAACATGCTTAGGCTTTCAACTTCAACTGGTTGTTGAAGCCGCTGAATAGCTTGGTAGAAGATGAAAACTGCGACCGCCCACAAGAAGATGCCGTTCAAAAAAGCCGCTAGAATTTCTGCACGGTAATAGCCGTAAGTTCTTTTTACAGAGGTGGGACGCAGGGCAAGCCATGCGGCTACAAGGGCGAAGACTAGAGCAAAGACGTGGTTTAGCATGTGCCAAGCGTCTGTTAAGAGGGCTAGGCTGTTTGTTAGGATTCCTCCGATTAATTCAACAATGAAGAAGGATAAGGTGATGCCTAAGGCGATTCCAAGATACTTTATGCCTCTTGGCGGATGGAGATATTCGTGCATTGAAACTTCGCTCTCATGATATAGATTAATCTATCCTTTACTATTAAACCTAAATCTCTTACATGATTTCCACTAAGTTCATTAGTGACCATATTGACAGAGAGGCGAAGAAGAAATATGTCTAATCTACTTTTACGCAATCTTGGCTGTTGCGGTAGTCAGCCTCTTATCGTTGATTGGAAAATCCATGATTCAGTTTGCCTTGTTCATTTTCGGAATAGTTCTCATATGGTCTTTAGGCCTTCTCATCCCCGAATAGAAGAATTCTTCGAGAGACAAGTTGGTACTATTTCACATCTCTTGTTTATGGATGTACGCACACAAAAGTTATTTTTTCCCTTCATGTTAGATGGATTGAGGTTTGAACATGCCGAAGTTGCTGAAACTGCTTATACTCTACTACAGCCAAACCGGGAACACCGAGAAAATGGCCAGAGCAGTTGAAGAGGGAGCGAAATCGGTGGCAAGCGTAAATGTGGAATTAAGGTATTTTGCGAGACCTGAAGATTTGGCTGAGGCAGACGCCATAATTCTTGGAATGCCAACTTACCACCACGACATGAGCGCAGACATGAAGAGGTTCCTAGAAGAAGTGGCGGTTAAGGGAATTAATTTAAAGGGTAAGGTAGGGGCAGCTTTTGGTTCTTATGGCTGGAGCGGAGAGGCTCCGCGCATGTTGTTGGAGGTTATGAAAAACAAGTTTGAGATGCAAACCATAGAGCCCCCTCTATTAATAAAATACAGTCCAGACGAAAAGGGCTTAGAAGAAAGCCAAAAATTGGGAAAAGCTGTTGCTGAGAGGATCGTGAAGGCAAGTCTAAGTTCGTAAGTTGTGATGTTCAACCCAACAGAGTCCGATAGGCATTTTTCATGAAATCGGGAAGGTTAATATTTAATGAGTTACGAATTCCCACGAGGTGAAACTTAACGTGCCTTCCATTAAAGTTTTAGAAAATATTTTCTGGGTTGGAGCCGTTGACTGGAATGTTAGATACTTTCACGGCTTCACCTACTCAACTCATCGTGGAACCACATACAATGCCTATCTAGTCGTTGACGAAAAAACGGCCCTAATCGATAGTGTTTATGGTCCCTTCGCGCAAGAGATGATGGAAAGGATTAGGGAAATCATTGATCCCTCTAAGATAGACTATGTCGTGGCTAACCATGTCGAAACAGATCATTCTGGAGCCATTTCCGAAATTTTGAAACTGGCCCCTCAGGCAAAGGTGGTAGGCACCGCCCGATGCAAAGAGGGGTTGCAAAAACACTATTTTGGCAACTGGAATTTCCAGGTTGTAAAAACTGGCGACGAGATAAATCTAGGTGAAAGAAGTCTAAAATTCATCGAAGCTCCTATGCTTCACTGGCCAGACAGCATGTTCACCTACATAGAAAAAGATGACTTGCTCTTACCTAACGACGCCTTCGGACAACACTTGGCAACCTCAAAAAGATTCGACGATGAAGTTGATGAGAAAATCCTGATGGAAGAGGCAGCCAAATATTACGCTAACATCTTGTGGCCTTTCAGTCAATTAGTGGTAAGGAAGATTGAGGAAATTCAGAAGCTAGGCTTGAAGATTAGCATGATTGCGCCAAGCCATGGCATCATCTGGCGTAGCAACCCAATGAAAATTGTTGAGGCTTATCTCAGGTGGGCGAAGGGAGAGGCTGGAAGAAAAGTTCTGGTTGTTTACGATACCATGTGGGGTAGCACAGAAAAAATGGCTAAAGCTATGGTTGAGGGCATAAGCAGCGAGGGTGTTGAAACGACGCTGTTTAGGATTCCATTTTCAGATCGAGGAGACATCATTAAAGAACTTCTCGAAGCAAAAGGCATACTTATCGGCTCCTCAACCATTAACAATGGTGTTCTGCCAACATTGGCTCCATTTCTAGAAGAACTGCAGGGTCTGAGACCGAGAAACAAAATTGCTGCTGCCTTCGGCTCCTATGGCTGGGGAGGTGGAGCGGTTAAGACCATCGAAGAAAAGCTGGAAAGGGCGGGTATGGAAATAGTTGCCCCTGCCTTGACAGTTAAATGGGTTCCCGACAAAAATGAAATCCAGAAATGCTTCGAGTTCGGAAAGGAATTTGCAAAGAAAGTAACGAAAACCAAATAATTCTAACTATGAACAGTTTTGCCGACTTCACGTTTCTCTAATCTCAAAAGTCTTTTAGCACACATCTTTTAATTAGGTTAGCTGATGCCTATGGCTCAAAAAATTTACGACATAATTATTGTAGGAGCCGGTCCCGCTGGATTAACTGCTGGAATCTATACCGCAAGGATTGGGCTTAAAACTTTAGTTCTTGAAGGAAATCTGCTTGGTGGCCGAGCCATAGACGCCCCAATGGTGGAAAACTTTCCAGGGTTCCCAGACGGAATAACAGGAGCAGAACTCACACAGAAAATGGCCGACCAATCTAAAAAATTTGGAGCAGAAATAAAATTTCCCGAAGAAGTTATTAACATAGACCTAAGCGGCAAAACGAAGCTAGTAAACACAAATAAAGAAGTATATTCGGCTCGAGCACTCATCATTTCTACAGGAACCCAACGGAAAAAACTTCAAGTCCCCGGCGAAACCGAATTCTTGGGACGGGGTGTTTCCTACTGCCCAATCTGCGACGGCGCCTTTTTCAAAGGCTTAGCAGTGACAGTGATTGGATCTGGCGACGAAGCCGCAAACGACGCCCTATTCATGACGAAAATCGCGAGGAAAGTTACCATGATTTCTAGTAGCGAAGAAATGGAAATGTCAAAGACATTGAGAGAAAGATTGGAAGAAAAGAAGAATTTTGAGGTTATGTTGAATTCAAGGGTTGAGGCGATTGAAGGAGAAACCTCTGTCAAGGCCATAAGAATAGTTGACATGAAAACCAACAAACAACAGAAGATTCCAACCGATGGAGTTTTCATTTCCCTGGGAAGGATGCCAATGACACAGATGGTGCAAAAGGCTGGAATCGAAGTAGACCAGAAGGGTTGCATAAAAGTTGATCGTCAGCAAAGAACAAACGTAGAAGGCATTTACGCTGCTGGAGACTGCACTTGTGGCGGCATGCAGATGGTCGCTGCTGCTGGCGAAGGCGCTACAGCCGCGGTTAAAGCCTCAACGTACATAAAAAGGATGAAAGAATTTTAAAAAATAAAATGCGCCCATGAATTTCTATATTTCTACATTCAAGAACATCCTTATGAGAAAACCTATGCCAAAAGTCAAAGCTGCTATTCCAAGGCTAATTAGTACCATTTCAAAAAATCTATTCCTGAAAGAAATGTCTTTGGCAACAGAGACATAAAAAGTGAATACAAAAATCACTATAACCGCATTCAAAATTGTGAAGCCTAAGCAGAAATAGAAGTTTGTGAAGATTAAGTAAGGAAAGATTAGAAACAAAACTGTAAGAACATAAGCAGAACCAGTATAAACTGATGACTTGAAGGGATTTTTGCCACCATCTTCCGATTTGGTTGACAGATACTCCGACGCAGCCATCGACAGAGACGCAGCAATTCCGGTAATTAAACCTGTCATTGCAATTAGGCGTGTATTTTGGAGGGCAAGGGTTAATCCTGCAAGGGCGCCGGTAAGTTCTACAAGGGCATCATTCAAGCCAAGAACCATGGAACCAACGTATCTAAGCCGCTCTTCATCGATTAAATCTATGAGTTGTTTTTCATGTTCATCTTCGTCTTTTACAATACTTTTGGCATCCGGCACAAATTTTGAAATCTTTTCGTATGTTGCTTGGGCTTGTTCTTCTCCCCTCTCCATCAGCTTTATTCCAAATGTTATCCCGAATACTCTGGAAATTAGAAAGTACTTCCAAATTTTCAGCTTATTTGGCTTTACATCTTCGTGAGTGTATTTTTTCCAGAAATTATAATGGTTCAGTTCATCACTTGAGATACGTTCTAGAATGTTTCTATTATGAGGATCTTTTATTGATCGGGACAGTTTCTCATAAATAAAATGTTCTGTAATCTCATTCCTTTGAGCAGTTAAGATAGTCTTTTTTGCTTCTTTATCTAATATCTCAGCTTTCATGGCTAAAACGGTTATTTAGCCCTATATAAACGCGTGCATTGCTTGCGTTAGAAGCAAAATGCTTACTACATATTGACATCCATGCGCACAGAAAATGAGGGGATGAGATTTAGGTCTATCTTTAATAGTTATTTTCTCTTTTTCTCCAGCAGATTTTCAAAGGCTTCTTCGTGTTGTATTTCTTCTGACAGTATATGCTGTATTAAGTGGAAGGTTCTTACATCCTTGTCGTAGCAGGCAGATACCTTCAAGAGAAGCTTATTGTATACGTCTATTGCGCATCCTTCTGCCTCAGCAACGGCGTTAAGTACGCCTTCAAGGTCTCTTTCGTTCCTGGGAAATACAACTTTCTTGCAGGTTGCTATTTTCTGTAAATCTTCAAGGTCTCTTTCCGGTTCTCCTCCCAATTCGAGGATTCTGTCAGCAAGTTCTGACATGTGCTCGAACTCGTCTTTTGCGATTCTATCCAATTCGCCGGCCACTGTTAGGTAATCTGGTCCCTCAATGAAGTCTGCTGCCCAGGTATAATAGAAAAAGGCTATCCATTCGTCAGCGTAAGCGCTATTAAGATCCTTCAACAATTCCTTGATGCCAACTTTCACTATTTCTCTTCCTTTTTTTCCCATAACAAACACCTCTATCTAATTTTTATTATATGAATAAAAAACTTTCTAACTCCGTTTACTTCTTGAATTTTGATGCTATTCTCTCGAAGTTTTCGTTGATGTTTTTCCAGTTCACGTTCTTCCAGAAAGCTTCAAAGTAGGCGCTTCTGTTTGGTCCCTGATCGTGGTAGTAGGCGTGTTCCCAAACGTCAAGGGCCATTATGGGAATTGAGCCCCAAACAGCGCCTTGGTCATGGAAGTCGACCGAATAGTTGTGGAGTCTGTTGTCGCTGAGGTCGTAACACAACAAAGCCCATCCCCTTGCGCCATTTGCAACGGCCATAAATTCTTTCTTCCAAGTCTCGAAGGAGCCAAAGTCCTGTTTTATTTTTTCAGCCAACTTACCTGTTGGTTCGCCGCCCTTTCCTCCGAGGGTTTGCCAATACACTTCGTGGAGTATCATTCCGCTGGCATTATGGCTCTCGTTTAATTTTAATCCCCTTATGTTTGGGAAGTCTCCCTTTTTTCGCATTTCTGCAAGCTGAGCTTCAATTTGGTTCCTGTTTTTGACGTAGGCTGCGTAGTGTACGTCGTGATGATACTTGAGTTGTTGCTCGGATATACCATCTAAGGCATTGTATGCAAAGGGTAAAGGTTTCACCTTGTATATTTCTCCCATCAAATCACCTCCTTTATTTTTTATTACAAAAAAACTTAAAATTTCTCATGTTAAGTCTTCCATTAAGGCTGTTATGTCTACATCTTCTACTTTCTGCCTCACCAAGGGCTTCCCCGCCAAATGAGGCAAGCCATCCCGATAAATTGGGCGTTCTTCTTGGTAGAAAACTCCTATAGGGATTCTATCTCCCCACTCAAAGGCTTTTTCCAGAGCCTTCTCTTTATCGGTTACGTCGTGGTTTTCTTCCTCCAGTTTGTAGACCCTCTCCTTGAACCAGTCGTAGGTGTTCAGGTAGTTGAAGGTCACGCAGGGCTGGAAGACGTCAATAAAAGCAAAGCCTCTGTGCTTAAGGGCTTCCACGATCAAGCTGGTTAGGTGCCTCATATCTCCAGAGTATCCTCTAGCCACAAAGGTGCCATGGCTAACCAGCGCATGGGCGATGGGATTTAATGGGGGTGGTATAGAGCCGAAGGGAGTTGATTTTGTTTTGAACCCTTTTTGGCTGGTGGCGGTTGTTTGGCCCGTAGTCAAGCCAAGAACCATGTTGTCGTGCACGATTAGGGTTATGTCGATGTTTCTTCTGATGGCGTGGCTGAAGTGTTCCCAGCCCTCATCGTAGCAATCGGCATCTCCAGCAAAGCCCACCACAGTTAAGTTGGGATTCGCCAGTTTAATGCCTGTTGCCAATGGCAATACCCTGCCGTGGATTCCGTGAAACCCGTTTACGTTCACGTAGTCAACCATCTTCCCATGGCAGCCTATGCCTGACACAAGAACGACTTGATCTCTCTCGAGGCCCAACTGCACCAGAACCGTTTTGAAGGCCATCAATATTCCGAAGTTTCCGCATCCAGGGCACCAAGTATTCTTTTTCGGCGTCTTCAGATCTTCGAGGGTCATCATTTCAGAGCACCTCCTTTATCCTCTGCGAAAGCTCTCTTGGATTGAAGGGCCTCCCATTGTACTTCAAAATCTTGTGGTCAACGGTCATAAGAACATGTTCCCTTATGAGACTGGACAGCTGAGAAGTCTTATTGTTTTCCACCACAACAGTCTTTTTAGCTGATTTTAAGGTCTTTTGAACATTAGCAACTGGAAAAGGGTTCAAATATACGATTTGGAGATAGTTAACCTTCACACCTTCCTTACTGAGAAGTTTCATGGCTTCTCTTATTGGTCCCTTTGTGGATCCCCATCCCAAAATGGTCACGTCTGCTTCCACTGGGCCGTAAAACTTGGTTGTTTCATAGGTTTCTAGTTCTTTGACGAGGGCGTCCAGTTTCTTAAATCGCTTGTCAGCCATTTTGGTAGTCAACTCGGGATCCTCAGTTGTGTATCCCCTTTCATCGTGTTCATCTGAGCTGGTTCTTACGATGGCTCCCCCCGTTCCGGGCATGGCTCTAGGTGATACGCCGTCTTCCGTGAACTTGTGCCTCTTATATTCTTCCTTCCCCCTATACTCATCCTCGGTCAGTAGAAGCCCGCGGTCAATCCCAATCCTGTTCTGGTCAAAGGGCTCTGCAGCCCCATGACTCTCCACGAGATACTTGTCCGTGATGATGATGGCAGGTATCTGGAACTTCTCTGCCAAGTTAAAGGCCTCCATGGTCTTGTAGAAGCACTCCTCCACATCTCCCGGAGCTATAACCACCCTGGGAAACTCTCCCTGAGAAGCGTGGATTGCAAATCTGAGGTCTCCCTGCGCCGAATAGGTGGGAAGACCAGTGCTAGGTCCGGATCTCTGGCCCAGCATTATTACTACTGGCGTCTCGGTCATGCCCGTCATGCCCAAGCCCTCGCTCATGAGACAGAAACCTCCTCCAGAGGTGGCGGTCATGGCCCTCACTCCGGCGAAGGAGGCACCAGCAACCATGTTAATGGCTGCTATCTCGCTTTCTACCTGTATAACGATCATGCCGTATTCTCTATCAAGTGGTGCCATGAAGTGAAGCAGTGGAGTGGTTGGAGTCATGGGATAGGCGGCGTAGAACTTGCAGCCTGCCCGTATGGCGCCTAGGCCCACCGCTTCATTTCCAGTGAGAAACATCTTTCGTTTTCCAGCCGAACTCGTTCTCTCCAGTCGATATTTGAAGTCCTTTGCGTAGTGGTCTCTAGCATAGTCGTACCCCATCTTCGCGGCCTTTACGTTTACTTCCGCCGCTTTTAGCTTAAACTCGTCCCTTATGACGCCATTCAGAATCTCTAGATCATAGCCTAGAAGGCCCATTGCAGCTCCCAGAGCCACGGTGTTCCTCATGATCAATTCTCCCTCCAGTTCCTTGACGGTTCTCTTCAAAGGCACCGGGTAGAGTTTTAGGTCGTCTCTGCCCAGTTCTTCATCGCTTAGGGCGATCTCTTCTCCGTCGTAGACTATCCCTCCGCTAGGGACAAGCCCGTCTTTATGGAGAAGAATGGTCTCTTTGTTTAGCGCCAAAAGCAGATCTATAGTGTCGGCTTGGGAGTAAATCTCTTCAGCGTCCGCCCTCGCAATGTAGAAGTTGTGTCCCCCTCTTATGAGGGATTGGTAATCGTTGGTGCCGAAGATGTGGAGTCCTCCCCTTAAGCAGGCCTTAGCAAAGAGGAAGCCAGAACGGGTTATTCCAGCTCCGGCCTCTCCCCCGATCATCACTGAGATCCTATTTACGATCACGCTGACCACCATGAGTCTAGATGAGTTTCTCTCCGGTCTCCAAGTTTACGATGTGTATGGCGTTAAAGGGACAGGCTTCAGCTGCTTCTCTGACGCATTCCATTTCTTCCAGTTCCAATGTTTCTGCAATGACTTCGTTTTCTTTCATAATTTTCTTGGCTTCTTTAATGCTAGATTTCCCATCAACATCCGAGAGCTGGAAGAACTTTGGACATAATTCAACACACGCTCCGAAACCTTGGCAAGCCTTTTTGTCTAATTCCATTCTAAATTTATCCATACGTGCACGATCCTCAAGCACTTCTTTAAGCCGAGTGAAAGCCTCCAGGAAGCGCACATAGATTCTGCTTCATACGGATCACCTGCGCGCGTAGCGAGTGTATGATTTAGAAGTGGAACTTTTAAACATATGTGACTGTTACACAACAGTAACATTTAAGCCAGTGAGGTATCCTCTGGGTCAACAACGCTAGATTTCATGCCTAAGCTTTTCGTATTTTCTTTTCCAAAGCGTCTACTCTTCTTCTCAGGCTTTCAACCTCGTCTTCTAGGGCGTTAATTCTTGCTGCACTCATTTTGCCGAGCATCCTCGGCATAACGCTGATATCCATTTTTGCTTTGAACTCGGATTCAGAGATTTTCCCTTCGGAGAAGTCTAGCCACAGCTTGAAGGCTTTTTTCTCATCTTCGGTTAGGGACTCGGCAAACTTCCTAGTCCACTTTTCTCTGATGCTCACTGTTGCTGTTCCTCCAAAATGTGTGAGAGGAGTCTTTTTAGCTGTGGCCACACTGTGGCTTCTTCTGCAGATTTAATGAATCTTTTTAGGCTTTGTCTTGTTAGTCCAGCTTCTTCATATTCCTTGGCTTGTAAGGCCATTTCAAGCTTTTCGAGTTGTCTCACGGCTTTTGCCTCTCTGGTTTTGCCTTCTTGGTATTCTTTCCAGTCGGTCATGTATTTTTCCCTCTGCCTTTTCGGTAGGAGACTCATTATCTGATTCATGGCATTATTTTCCTTCCCTTTACGTCTAATAGTCTTTCTTGGCGGTGTTAAATCTCCTATGATCGCTTCGGGAAGGTCGTGGATCAGAGCCATCCTCAGCAACTTCAACTCATCTAGGTCTTCCAGATCGGAGTATACCATGCAGAGAATGGAAGTTCTAAAAGTGTGATCAGCAACAGACTCGGGTTTTTGTATGTCTACTTCGACCCAACCCGATCTTGGAGTCCTTTTCAATTTACCAGCCGCCTCAAAGAATTTGACGAGGTCGCGGAGATCGGAGTTTGTCATTCTTTCCAACGTTGGATCACCCTATGCTCAACTAGGGGTGGCGATACAAGTTAATTTTTGCGAAAGTATGTGCTGGTTATTGTTGGCTGTGAAAAGAAAGAAAATGGCGGTTTTAGGCTACCTTGTAGACTATGTCAGTTTCTCTAACGCGGCCGTCCACTTTCAACCCAATGCTTTGACCAGCCTCTGCTCGCGTAACCTTCTCGTGTTCTATCTCCATGGACTCCACCGTTTGTTCCAAGTCTGTGGTGGGTCCTTTGATGAGGATTCGGTCGCCAACCGAAATTGGAGCCTTCAATTCTATGACTGCCACGCTTATCTTTGTGAAAAAATGCGTCACCTTTCCAATTTCTTGAAGTTCTTCACCCAAGGTTTTCACCCTACCTCTGAACATTATAATTTAAACGAGTTGCTTCTAGATATAATTTATCAAGGTTTTAGTCAACGGATTACGACTCTCACATCGCCCATTGCCCTAAACAAATTTTTTATTAAATACCGACTCTACTAAGTTAGAGAGTGTTTGCTATGAAATTGAAGAGCAGGGATTTTGAAGACAATAGTAACATTCCTTCCGAGTTCACGTGCGATGGAAGAGACATTTCTCCCCAGCTTTCATGGGAGGACGCGCCCGCTGAGACAAAAAGTTTTGCTCTGAGCGTTACAGATCCAGATGCGCCTAGAGGAACGTGGATTCACTGGTTTGTCCATGATGTTCCTAGGGATGTACGAAGCATTGATCGGGGAAGTCTGCCCAAGGGAGCTAAGCAGGTTGAAAACGATTTTGGCATGAAAAATTATGGGGGACCCTGTCCTCCTTCAGGGACGCACCGATATATCTTCACCCTTTATGCCCTTGACGTCGAACGCTTGGAGGGTGTCAACAAACGCAACTTCTTCGATAAAGTGGAGAAGCATGCCCTCGAAAAAGCGGTTTTGAAAGGGTTGTACAAAAGGAAATGAAGTAGTCTAAAACTGCAAGCTCTGTTAAGCGATTCTGTCGCCTAAACCAACATCCTTGTCTGGTTTCAATAGAATTACGTCTCCCTTCCTCGTTATTGCTCCTAGAACCAAAACTTCTGAAGGGAAAATTGCTATCTGTTTGGGTGGAAAATTTATCACCGCCACCACTTGTCGCCCCACAAGTTCTTCTTTTGAGTATGTTTTTGTTATCTGGGCGCTGGATTTTTTGATGCCCAACTCTCCAAAGTCGATCATTAACTTGTATGCGGGTTTGCGTGCCTCAGGAAAGTCTTCTGCTTTGATGATTTTTCCTACCCTGATATCCACTTTTAGAAAATCGTCAAAACTAATCTTCTTTACCATGGCTTATCCTTTCCTCTGCGTTGGCACTAATATCCTAGCTTCAGGTTTTATGAATCTTACTTTCTTTCGTAAGCCAGTCTGCTAGGGTAATCTTATTGGTGTTGTAGTATTTCTCGGCAGAAATGATTCCTCTTTTGGCTAACCTAAAAAGTACCCTGTGCGTCTTCACCCGTGAAAGGTTGGTCTTCCAGCGAATATCTTTCTGCAACATTGTCCCACCCTCAGCAACCAAAGTCTCGATTACCTTTCTCTCGTCTTCATTCAAAACTCGCAAAACCGCGTCAAGGGCAGTCTCCCCCTTCTCAACCGCTGGCACCAAAGCAGGCTTTCCCTCGGGCTTCTCCTTACTGAGTTCTGGAAAAACCAGAGCGTATCCCAACACAGCCACCGCCACAACAAGGGGCACAACAAACAAAACAAGCCAGAAAGACCGTGGAACCTCTGCACCCATTCCGTGACCTCTTCCACCAAAACCACCTTCAAATCCAAAAAACAACAAGCCGAGAACACTAACTGCAAGTGCAACTACCAGAATGAAAAACAAAGTTCTGGAGCGCATGTTTTACTCAAGAATCTAAGAATGAAACACTCCTTATAAACTGTTTCAAAATCTGAAACGGTTTGTTACACTGAACATCTAAACCGCACGGAAATAATGATTTCTTGTAAGCAAAAATACGGAGGTGACGAATAGTGAACCGGAAAATGAAAATGATTGCGGCAATAGCCTTAGTCCTAGGCATCGTATCCATGGCTTTCCTCGCCACACCCATACAAGCCTACGTCAACGGAACCACCAACGGCGATCTGCTTCAAACGCAGGATCGCGATAGACTGAGAACACAAGACCAAGACAGACTAAGAACACAAGACCGCAACTGCACCTGTGATTGCACACAAACCCAATACCGCGACAGACAAAGAGCAAACGAATGCCTCACAAACAGAATCTGTAACTGCACAATGAGTTTAGAGCGGTATAGAAATCAAAACAGAGAAAGAACAAGAAGTCTAGGGCTATGATAAGGACTCTGATGGTCCCACCAAAACATTTCAACCCCCCTTTTCTTTTTTAAATCTCCAAGTTAATCCGAGCGCATTATTTGCTGACATAGATTTTGAGAGCTGAGGATATGATCTAAGATTTAGATGCGTGAATTGTCAAGTTTTTTTAATACTTTCGTAAAGGGGCAACTCCGAGAATTTAAATGTAACTTGCAGAGTTTAGTGCGGGGGGTGGGATTCGAACCCACGAACCCCTACGGGACAGGCTCCTGAAGCAACCGCGTCGCCCCTTGCGACTCTGCGCCTTTAACCTGGCTTGGCGACCCCCGCCCCTATTTCCACATCACAACTCTTCCTTAAGTTTCTTTTTGCTTTCATTCCAAGCAATATTCACGTTTAAAAGTATAAGAGGGCATCTAATAATGCGAGGCTCGAAGAAGGGCGTGTAATTCATGGATTGGTTAAACTTACTGAAGGAATGTTCTCAAAAAATGAGGGAGGAGGTCCTTCCCTTTTTTGGGTCGCCGAATGCCGCCATCGGGTTTGGTACAGGCGCTGGCGGCGACATCATGAAGAAAATCGACCTAGTTGCTGAAAAAGCTTTGATAGAGGTTTTGGAGGGTCATGAAGCATCGTGCACCCTCATAAGCGAGGAAACCGGAACAAAAAAGATTGGAACCAAACCCTCTGAATTTTATCTCACTACTGATCCGGTAGATGGCACAACCAACGCCCTTCGCGGATTACCCTTCATGGCTACATCCATCGCAATATCGAGAGCCCCTTACCTTCAAGATGTGGAAACAGCTCTAGTATCCGACCTTTTTCACGACGTTACCTACACAGCGCAAAGGGATAAAGGCGCCTTTCGAAACGGAAAAAGAATTAAACCCTCCACTACATCCTTTCTTGAAGAGGCTGTCATAGGCGTTGACTTCAACACGCTCAGGCTAAGAGAACTCGCCGCCAGCCTGGAAGGAATGCTCATAAGAACGAGACACCTTCGACACCTCGGAGCCAACGCCCTAGAAATCTGCTACGTAGCAGACGGCACCATAGACGCCTTCATCGACATACGGGGCAAACTCCGGGTCACAGACATCGCCGCCGCCTACCTCATACTACTTGAGGCAGGAGGCATCATAGTCACGCCCGAAGGAACCGAACTGAATGCTCTACTAGCCGCTGACCAGAAAGTAGCCTTCATCGCAACCGCAAACAAAAAAATATATGAAAACATCAGAGAGTCCATGGCTTAAACCAGACGTTGATGAAAATCCTTTACTAATTAATGAACGGGAGAACTCTCATAACTTGATGTCAATAAAGCCGATAAGACCCTATCCAGCTCTACTCTTGCAAAGAAACTCTGAACGGGTCTTGGTGGTCGCAGACCTCCACATAGGCTGGGAGGTGGCACTAGCCCAAAAAGGAGTTCATGTCCCATCCCAAACGCCAAAGATTCTGAACCAGATGCTCCAACTGATCGAATCACGTAAGCCTACGCGCTTAATTTTCCTCGGCGACGTGAAACACACCATCGCAAGAGTGGAGATGGAAGAGTGGCGCGACATCCCCGACTTCTTTGAAGCCCTCGGCAGAAAAGTGTCAAACATTCAGATTGTCCCTGGAAACCACGATGGAAACCTCGAGCCCCTCCTGCCTGAAACCGTGAAAATCTTGCCCTCAACTGGCGTTGCTTTTGGGAACGTTGGGCTCTTCCATGGACACGCTTGGCCAGCACCAGAGCTTCTAGGATGCCGAAGCCTCGTTACTGGTCACGTTCATCCAATGGTTGCCTTCCGTGACCCCATGGGCTTCAGAATAACGAGGCAGGTTTGGATTAAAGCCGAATGCGATGGTGCGCGGTTGGCGAAATCCTTGCTTGTACGCTTAGGCATTAGAGTTGACGCTAACGCTGACCCTGCCGCCTTGTTGCATGACCACTTCAAGGTAAGGCTAAGAACCTCACAGCTTTTCGTAATGCCCTCCTTCAACGAGTTCCTCGGAGGCCAACCAATCAACCAAAGAAGCCTAGGAAAAGACGTGAGGTCCAGAGCCTTCATCGGCCCGATTCTGCGTTCAGAAAGCATCAACATGAACGACGCAGAAACATACCTCCTCGACGGAACCTTCCTAGGAACAGTCAACCAGCTGAAAACCCTAAGCTAACCACTGAAGAGGAGCTATGACCGTGAATGTACTTAGGAATGTTGAAAGTATATATAGGGGGCTAGATAGGCCTCGACACAACAGACCCTAAACGTCAACGATTCGCATCTAAACTATAACCACGGAAGATTTTTATAGAATTCTAAATCTCCAATTAACTGGAAGGGTGAAAATTATGGCATGGGAATACTTCCCAGAATGGTTCAGAAGGAGAATGAGACGTTCTCCCTTCTTCAGAAGCTGGTTCTTCGGAGACATCGACGAAATAATTAGAGACATGGAAGAAATGATGGAAAGAGAATTCAAAGAATTCACAACTCACGTCCCAAAAGACCTAGTTCGCGAACGCAAACTCCCAGACGGTTCAACCGTCCGTGAGTTAGGACCCTTCGTCTACGGCTACAGCATGACCATTGGACCAGACGGAAAACCAAAAATAAGGGAGTTCGGCAACATCAAACCTTCACTCAAACCAGAAGCCTTTGGACCGGCCAGACCCGGCCTTGATGTGAAGCAAGAACGTGAACCCTTAGTAGACGTTATCAGCAGCAACGGCGAAATCAAAGTCGTAGCCGAACTACCCGGGGTTGAGAAGGAGGACATCAAGCTGCATGGAACAGAAGATACGTTAACCATTTCAGTTGACACCCCGCAACGTAGGTATTTTAAAGAAGTTGAGATGCCAGAGAAAATCAACCCCAAAGAAGCCAAAATCAAGTACAAGAATGGCGTGCTAGAGGTTACAATACCTAAAATCAAAGAGAGAAAGAAACCCAAAGGAGAACCGATAAAAATCGAATAACCAACAAAGGCAAGCGTTGTCATCTTCAATTACCATTCGTAGACTTAACGTAACAATACGGAGATAATTCATGAAAAAACCTACAGAAATCAATGTGCTCGAAAACATTTGCAAGGAAGCGAAAGATAAGGGTCGAATAACAGGAGTTCATCTAACCCAGCTTTCCATGGCGTTTGGCGCACGCTTTAAAAAGGCTTGGGAAGCGCTGAAGGAGGAAAGAGTCAAAAAATACGTTTTTAAGCCAAGTGGTAAAGTTGTTTGGATCGTTGTAGGAAAAGAGCGCGATTACCTTGTCATGCCCGCCGCTGACTTTTGTTCCTGTGACGACTTTTACTTTCGCGTGATGGACAAGGAAGTGCACCTGTGTTATCATCTCATGGCGCAAAAGATTGCAGAAGCTTTAGCGTGGTATGCCGAGGTGGAGGCAAAAGATGACCTTTACGATTCCTTGATGGAGGAGTGGAAAAGGGTTACACCTTAAATAATCCATGTCTCAAATATGAAGGGGTGAGGATGTCCTCATGGACCCAGAAGCATTCTTTACGATAATCATATATCTCCTAATGGTTTTAATCTTCATAGTTCTAATCTTATCCTTTCTATACATGATCTACGGTAAAGAAGAAAAAGCCAAGTAAATTTCAACCCGATTCTCTATCCTGCTCGTTTTCGCAGTGCAATAAACAAGACTATGCTTAGAATCGTCAGTGCAAAGGCTAGTATGATCGCCCAGATTAAATGCGGTCCGGCGCCTAGTATTATAGGGATCGGCCCCAGAAATATTATGGCACCTATGCTGAATGTTCCGGGAAGAACGGATGCTATCACTATGAAGATTGTTCCTATGAACATGAGGAGAAAGCTCAACAGAAACAGCTTAAAAGGGGTCGACCACGGAAGGACTTCCAATCTGGGAGTTTCCTGTTTGAGACTGTGATAACAATCTAGGCAAACCCATGTGTTTTGTTCTAGGCAAAATTGGCAAACCTCGCGGCCACATTCTTGACACACGTATCTAGCTACCCGCTTGCCGCAGATCCCGCATGTTCTGACCGGCATACCAGACTTCCCTCTTCACTTAAAGGCATAGTAAGAAAACGCCATAACAACCAGTATAAGCGTAACTAGAGCTATGGATAATAGGAGAAGAATCTTAACCGCCTCTTTGTCAGTTCCGAAAATTATCGGAAAGGGCCCAATGATCACTGCGCCTCCGCCCCTAACTTTTCCCTTTTCTTTCATGGCAGTAATAACTAACAGAATAACGGCGACAAAGGCTATGGCAAAGCCGGCGAAAAGTAGGATGACACCTATGCTGAAGAGCAATTGGTCGCTCAATATGCTATCACTTCTCGATAATTAGAAGGAGGGGTTTTTAAATAAGTCTTAATAAGGTAGTATCTCTGACCTGTTCCGACAACCCACAGTGAAGAAAAATGAAATTGAAGGAGATCGTTGAACAAATCCTTTTGTCTAGACCAAATCTGACGTGCGAAGAAGTCTTTACAATGATTGAAAATAAAAAGAAGGGCGCAGAAGAATTCTTCACGGATGAGACTGCGGCACGCCTCGTCGCTTCAGAGTTGGGAGTGGAAATTGCTCGAGAGCCGCTTAAACTAGAAATTCTAATTCAAGACCTTGTTTCCGGTTTGAATGACGTAACGGTGACCGGACGCGTCGTCATGGTTCACCCCCCTAAAACTTACACCCGTCCAGACTTGACGCAAGGAAAATTTGCTCGTTTGTTCATCGCAGATAAAAGCGGAACTTTAAGAGTGGTTCTATGGGACGATAAGACAGACCTCGTGGAAGCTGGAAAAGTTGAGCAAGGGCAAATAATCAGGATTTCGCATGGATACATGCGTGAGGGATTAGATGGAAAGCTGGAGCTGCATATGGGATCGCGGGGAAGCCTTCAAATCTCTCCACCAAGCGTTGTGGAGAGTAGATATCCTCCCATCACAGAGTTCATAAAGAAGGTCAAAGTGGCTGCAATAAAAGAAGAAGGCGGCTCGGTAATTGTTGAAGGAACCGTTACAACGACCCCTGTTATAAAGGAGGTAGTCACATCCCGAAATGAGAAGATAAAGGTTGCCTCCTTCGAGTTAAGAGATGAAACTGGAGAAATTTGGGTTTCAGCGTGGAGAAAGTTGGCAGAGGTTGTGAAAGACTTCACCGTTGGAACTCGCGTTAAAATAAAAAACGCCTATGTAAGGAAGGGTTTCGCCGATCAGCTAGAATTAACTTCACGCACGTTCACATCCATGGAGGTACTGTCTAAGCCAGAGAAGTCGCCAACATAAAATCTGAAAATTCTTATGCTTGAAAACCTTTCATTTACGTCTTCACAAGCGAGTGAGCATATGTATAAAAATCAGATATCGCTCCCCATAGATGAAATGCCTACGAACTGGTACAATATCCTACCCGACTTGCCAGAGCCCCTTCCCCCTCCAAAGGAGCCGGATAAGGGACCTTCCCGCCTCGAATTCCTATCCAAGACCATGATAGGGGAGTGCCTAAAACAAGAATCCTCAAGTCAGCGTTGGATTCCAATACCAGAAGAAGTGAGGAACCTTTACACTCAAATGGGCAGACCAAGACCACTGTACCGCGCGAGAAGACTTGAAAAATACCTCAGATTAAAGAAGATAAGAATATACTACAAGCGAGAAGATCTGTCGCCTACAGGCTCCCACAAAACCAACACAGCCATCGCCCAAGCATATTACGCAGCCAAAGAAGGAAAAGATACGCTGGTTACCGAAACCGGCGCAGGCCAATGGGGAACAGCATTAGCCTATGCCGCCAGATTGCTGGATTTGGAATGCGTCGTTTTCTGGGTGAGGTCGGTCTACGATTGGAAGTCTGACCGCAGAACCATGATGAAGCTATTTGAAGCCACGGTACACGCATCACCCAGCGAAAAAACCAAGATTGGAAGAGAAATTCTTGCAAAGAACCCTAAACATCCAGGCTCCCTCGGCATCGCCGTTTCAGAGGGCTTAGAATACACGGAGAAAAGTAAGAAGAGAGTTTACTGCCTCGGATCTGCTTTGAATCATGTCCTCATGCATCAATCGATCATTGGATTGGAGACCATAAAGCAGTTTGAAATAGTTGATGACAATCCAGACTTGATCGTTGCTTGTCTCGGAGGCGGCTCCAACTTCGGAGGTATCGCCTTGCCGTTCATCGGAGAAGTTTTAAAGAAAAAGCGGGAATGCGAGTTTCTCGCGTCTCAATCAATGGCAGCCCCAAATCTCGTTCAGGGAGAATATAGGTACGACTTTGCGGATGTTGCCGAGCATACGCCGCTCCTAAAAATGTACACGCTGGGACACAAGACGGAGATGCCGCCCATCAAGGCAGACGGCTTGCGATACCACGCCGCCGCTCCAATAATAAGCTTGCTTCGACATCACGGGATCGTAAAAGCAACAGCGTATCCAATAGATGAAAAAGCAGTGTTTGAAGCCGCAAAAATCTTCTTACAATGTGAAGGGTGGCTTATAGCCCCAGAATCGAGCTATGCAGTTCGAGCAACCATTGATGAAGCATTAAAAAATGAAAAAGCTGGCGAAGAGAAAGTCATCTGCATGAACATTAGCGGACACGGATTCCTAGATGTCTCAGCCTATCGTGAGAAGGTTTTTGGTGAAAAGTAGCTATTTTTCTTTCTCAACTTCTTTGATCACGTCTTCTATTATTTCTAGACTTGCGTCTACGAGTTCTCTGGTTATTGTTAGCGGCGGCGCTATCCTAAGCGTGGAGGCACCGCAGGTTATGATGGCTATTCCTCGTTTCCAACACCTCATCATGATCTCCTTCACCTTATCCGCTCCTGAGCTTTTAGTTTCTTTGTCTTCTACAATTTCGGCGCCTATCATCAGCCCCTTCCCTCGAACGTCCCCAACGATTTCGCATTCTTCTTTCAGGTCCTGCAGCCGCTTCATAATGTAGTTGCCCTGTTTTTCAGCGTTTTCAAGAAGTCTCTCCTCCTTAATCACGTTAATGACCGCCAGCGCTGCGGCGCAAGACAAAGGATTTCCTCCAAAGGTGCTGGCATGGGAACCCCTCTCCCAATCCATCAGTCGGGATCGAGCTACTGTTACGCCTAAAGGTAGCCCTGACGCTACGGCTTTGGCTATGCAAACGATGTCGGGTTCTACTTTCCAATGCTCTATGGCGAACCATCGTCCAGTTCTGCCTGTACCTGACTGAATCTCATCGTCAATTAAAATGAGACCATATTTGTCGGCTAATTTTTTGAGGCGCTGGAAATATTCTGGAGGAGGAACTATGTATCCTCCCTCTCCTTGTATGGGTTCGAAAACGATGCCGGCAACCTCTTCTGGCGGCACATACCTTTGCAAAACCAACTCATCGATGAAGTCTACACACCAGTAATCACAGTCTGGATATGATAGTTTGAAGGGACAACGATAACAGTAGGGATAGGGGACATGTGTTATTCCAGGAAGCATAGGGAAGAAGTATCTTCTTTGAACAAGTTTACTCCCTGTAAGGGACAGCGCCCCCAATGTTCGACCGTGGAAGCCGCCTACAAAGGCAATGAACCGATGCTTACGAGTGTGCCATTTCGAAAGTTTGACAGCCGCCTCCACAGCCTCTGCTCCGCTGTTTCCAAAGTACACTTTTTTCTCGAACTTGCCTGGCATTATCTCAGACACTTTTTCAGCCAAGTCCACAACTTCTCTATAGTAGAAATCTGTGTTAGAGTAGTGTAGAAACCTGTCGCATTGATTCTTTATTGCATTGATAACTTTAGGATGCCCGTGTCCCACGTTTAGGCAGACTAACCCGGAGTTGAAGTCGATGTACTCGTTTCCGTCTACGTCCCTTAGAATACAGTCCTTTCCCGATTCTATAACAAGCGGGTAAAAACGAACGTAGGAGGGTGAAATATAAGCCTCATCTCTCTTGACAAGTTCTCTCGCCTTGGGACCCGGTGGACGAACAACAATCCTTGGATAACCACCCATATGCCCCACCACTGGAATACTCATAGAACGAAGCATGTTTTATAGCTATCTACCCGGCGTTTATGTCACTTGGACCCGGCTTTGACTACCGTTATTTCCATCGTTGAAACATTTGATTTTCGTCCTTCATCTCTAACCAGTTCTTCGGTGCCTATGTCAATGTTCTTTACTTGCAAATCCTTGACAAAGGCGTGTCGAAGCAATTCAACGGTGTCAACTGCTCTGCTGATCGCCCGCCCTCTCGCTTTGACCACCACCCGCTTTTCGCCTGCGTTAAAGAAAGTTATGCAGGCAACCACATAGTTCATTACTGGTTTTCTGCCAATGAGAACAGCGTTTTCGGCTTTGGTTGCTCCTTTAGCTGCTTCCTTTTTTTCGGGTTTTTCGGGTTTTTTAGGTTTCACCTGTTTTTCTTGCGCCAAGTTCATCCGCCTCTTCATCGATAACAACGTTTGTTGTGGAGTTAATTATACATGGAGTTGTGGCTTCTTATATTTTTCCATGATTCATCTAATCCAATGTTCAAGTTCGTTATTCATCGTCTAGATAGTTTTTCTCTACCAAGTTGTAAGCCCAGCTCAAAAGCCTTAATGTTACCCTCTACATATCTGGGTGCACTAACCTTTATTGCCTCACGCAAGCTGTTCTCTCTTAAGGGAAGCAAACCTCCCCCAGTGACGGCGCCAACGAGTATCGTGTTTCCGAAAATCGCACTTCCAAACTTTTCTACACCAAGCTGAGAAGCATTTAAAACGTGAATTTCTTTGGCGAAGGGCTTTATTCTCTTGATAATTTCGTTCAGGCTTGGATAGGGAACATTAAGAATGTTGGCGTAAATTGGTACTAGAGGATTGTCGTCGATGACGAAGGTGGTTTTATCTTTTCTGGCGTAGTAGGTTGCTCTCACCGCTTCCAACGGTTCAAAGGCGAGGATAAGGTCGGCGTTAGCTTGCATTATCCCCGGCGAAGACACCTCCTTCTCTGAACCAAATCTAACAAAAGTTGGTATCACTCCTCCCCTCTGAGCAAGACCGTGTAACTGAACCCCTCTAACGTAATGCCCTTCTATGTTGGCTGCTCTCGCTATCATCACCTGGGTTGTTAAGACCCCTTCCCCTCCAACTCCGGTTAACATGACGTCAAACTTCATTTTTCTCCCTCCTTTTTAACAGCGTGTATGGCTCCCTCAGGGCATATTTGTACGCATACTGCGCAGCCTAGGCATGTTTCTGGATCTATGGAGTAGACTGGTTCCTCTCCAAGTTTCATCGTCGCCTTAACTATGGCGGGGCAGGCAAAATCGTTGGTGCATATGCCGCATTTCGTGCATTTCTCCTGGTCTATTTGGAAATTTGGCATGGTAAGTCCTTTCGCGCGGAATTTTCTCCTAGTTAATAGTCTGCACTCTCCTCTGCTAATCAGCACTTTTGGACCTTTGATGTCCTTGAGCTCTCGCAAAGCCTCAATCAATTGTTTCTGGCTGAAAGCATTAGAGACTCTCACCTCTGCTCCCAATGCCTTAGCGACCTCTTCTATTTTCACGGCCTCCACTTTCTCACCCATCCCAGTGAAACCTGAGCCAGGATGGGGCTGATGACCAGTCATCGCGGTGATGGCGTTGTCAAGAACGACCACAAGCGGAGTTTTTCCAAAGTCATTGAATTTGTAGTTGAGTAATGCAGGCATACCCGCGTGAAAGAAGGTAGAGTCCCCCACGAAAGCAACGATGTCTTGATCGCTTACTATACTTATACCGTGAGAAACTCCAATGCCTGCCCCCATGCTGACGATGAAGTCTTGCATGTTGATGGGCTCGAATACTCCTAGAATGTAACAACCGATATCCCCGGCATAGATGGTTTCATTTCCAAAAACTTTTTTGACAGCGTAGAATGTTGACCTATGCGGACAACCAGGACAAAGAACAGGCTTCCTAGGAGGGGAACCTTTCGATGCCGAGGCGACCTTTTCCTTATGATCAGCGAAGTCTATGCCTAATTTTTTCCCGAAAACTTTCTCTAAGGCAGGAATTACTCTCTCAAGGTTGTATTCATCATATCTTGGGAGCATATCTTTACCATGAATAACAAGGTTCGGGTTAACTTCCTTTGCAACCTGTTTTACGAAGTCCTCTAAAATTGGTTCAAGTTCCTCTAAGACTAAAACAGCTTCTTTATCCTTAATGAAGTTAGCAACGAAACTTTTTGATATGGGATGGGTCAGGTTGATTTTTGCTATAGGCGGATTCAGTCCTAGCTCTAGCAATGCTTCTTTGGCGTACTCAAAACTAACCCCCAACGTTATTATTCCTATTTTTCCTTTTCCTGGAAATACCTTATTTAGCTCTAGGCCATACTTTTCCTCTATTTGCTCAAGTTTTTTATTTAACCTATCATGAAGCACCTGCAAATGGGGCCTAAGATTATAATAGTTATCGGGGTCTTTTTCGAATCTGCCTTTAGTCCTAGGTTTTTTCATTTTTCCAAGCTTTACAGTTCCAATAGAGTGACTGACCTTCGTGGTGGTCCTTAGGAAAACAGGAACTTGAAACTCTTCAGATATTTCAAAAGCAAGTCTTGTAAAGTCTAGGCATTCTTGAGGGTTGCTTGGCTCGAGCATCGGCATCTTAAACATCCTTGCATAATATCTTGTGTCCTCCTCCGACTGTGCGGAGCTCCAGCCAGAAGGGTCGTCGGCCACCATCACAACTAAACCTGCTCTCACTCCCGTGACCGCTACAGGCAGAATGGAATCGGCGGCAACGTTAAGTCCAAAGTGTTTTTGGCAAGACATGGCCCTTACTCCTGACCATGCTGCTCCAGTAACTGCCTCGAATGCAACTTTCTCGTTGGTAGAATACTCGAAGTAAAGGCCTACCTTCTTTGCTATTGCAGAGAAAGTCATCGGAACTTCAGAGCTAGGGGTTCCAGGATAAGCAGCAACAAATCCTACCCCAGCTTCAAGGGCTCCCCTGACAATCGCTTCGTTTCCAAGCAATACTACCTTTTTACCAGGCTCCTCAAGTACATCCACTGTTGTTTCCACCTTGGTCATTTTGCTTGCTCAATTGTTTATAAAGTTACCTTTAAACCAGAGAATTTGGGGTTTTACCGTTAGAATCGCTAACTGAGGAAAAGGGTATATGTTGGATTTTTCAATTAGGTTGAAAAGGCTTAACGGTGAAAAATGTCTTGAAAAAATTGTTAGAAGTCAGATGGCACGGCAGAGGTGGTCAAGGAGCATGGACAGCCAGCGAACTCCTTGCAAGAGCAGCAATCGAGGAAGGAAAATATGTCCAGTCATTCCCGGAATTCGGTCCGGAAAGAATGGGGGCACCAGTACGCGCCTTCACGAGAGTCAGCAATGAACCAATTCAAATGCACTGCGCAGTTTATAACCCAGACGTAGTAGTTGTTCTAGACCCATCATTACTAAAGGCTGTTCCAGTAACAGAAGGACTAAACGACGAGGGAATCCTTATCATTAACTCTAAGGAAAACCCAGCAGAAATACGTGGAATGCTTAAGATAGAAAAAAGAAGAATTTGGACAGTTCCAGCCACGGAAATTGCTATCACGATTCTAAACATTCCCATCACTAATACTGCCATGTTAGGAGCTGTTGCCCGAGTAACTGGAATAGTTAGCCTAGAAAGTGTTGAAAAAGTTGTTTCAGAACGTTTCAGCGGAAGTGTCGTGGAAAAGAATGTTGGTGTCATAAAAGAGGCTTACAAGGAGGTAAAATCGGAATGACCACCCAAGAAAAAGATTGGAAAGAAATTCCTATGGCTGGTGTCTGCTGGAAATCCAGCGCCCAGTATCTAACTGGAGACTGGAAAACCTACAAGCCAATACGAGATTTGGAAACATGCACACGCTGCTTATTATGCGTGCTTTTCTGTCCAGATGGAGCAATCCATTGGAAACCGAAGGAAGAAGACATAGAGTTTGATTATAATTTCTGTAAGGGCTGTGGAATATGCGCCAACGAATGCCCAGTAGATGCCATTGAAATGAAGCTTGACGAGGAGACGTGAGAAAATGGCGATTGCTAAACAGAAAATGTTAGCTTTAAACGGAGACGAAGCGGTTGCGTATGCCGTAAAACAATCAGATGTAGACATTGTAGCAGCCTATCCAATAACTCCTCAAACCATAATTGTGGAACGATTCAGCGAATACGTAGCCAACGGAGAAGTTGACACAGAATTTGTCTGTGTCGAATCCGAACACAGCGCGTTAACCGCATGCTTAACAGCGGCAACCACAGGTGCAAGAGCTTTTACAGCAACAGCTTCTGCTGGATTAGCCTTAATGCATGAAATTTTGTACGTAACCTCAGGATGTCGTGCACCTGTAGTGATGGCGGTTGTTAACAGAGCTTTGTCAGCGCCAATAAACATTCACTGTGACCATTCAGACAGCATGGTTGAACGTGACTGTGGTTGGATACAGATTTATGTGGAAAACTCGCAAGAAGCCTATGATTCTATAATTCAAGCTTTCAAAATCGCTGAAAACCCAGAACTATTGCTACCAGTAATGGTAGGCTTAGACGGTTTCACATTAAGCCACACGCTAGAAAACGTGCAAGCATTGCCAGATGACTTGGTGAAAAAGTTTGTTGGGACGCGCCGATTTCCACTTGTAACCAACCATGAAGGAAAAAAGGTGCCATTCAAACTTGACCCAGAAAACCCCGTGACAATGGGTCCTTTAGACCTATATGATTACTATTTCGAGCATAAGAGACAACAAGAAGAAGCGATGCGGATTGCTCCTAAAATCATCCAAGAAGTGCATGAGGAATATGCTAAGATAAGTGGGAGACGTTACGGAGATGGACTAACTGAACCATACTACCTTGAAGATGCTGAAATAGCAATAGTGTGTGTGGGTTCAACATCTGGAACAGTCAAAACCGTCGTAAACGAACTTAGGTCAAAGGGAATGAAAGCCGGTTTGCTTAGACTTCGCACCTTCAGACCATTACCAGTAAAGGAAATAACCAAAGCATTAGAAAATGTGAAGGCAGTAGCCGTTATGGACAGAAGCCTAAGCTTTGGAGGACACGGCGGCGCAGTATTCCACGAAATACGCCACGTTTTATACGATGCGTCTACGCGCCCCTACGTAGTGAACTACATTTACGGACTCGGCGGAAGAGACACCCATCCCAACCTTATACACAAAATCTACCGAGACCTGCAGCGAATACTAGAAACTCAACGGGTTAAGGAACCAGTGCAATTTATTGGATTAAGGGAGTGAAAGGAGGAATGGAAATGTTTTCTGAATGGAAATTCACTGCAAAAGACATAGCTGAAAAACCAGATTTGTTCATGTCTGGACACAGAGCATGCGCAGGCTGCGCACCCGCAACGGTTCTCAGACTAATTATGAAAGCTTTAAGGGGACCGACAATAGCGACCTTTGCAACTGGATGCATGGAAGTGGTTTCAACCATTTATCCTTACACGTCTTGGAAGATTCCCTGGATACACACAGCCTTTGAAAATGTGGCGGCAAACGCTTCAGGAATCGAAGCTGCGCTCAAGATACTAAAGAAAAAAGGACGAATACCACAGGAACAGGTGGATGTCATAGCTTTCGCCGGTGACGGTGGCACATACGACATCGGCATTCAAGCCCTCTCAGGAGCAGTTGAAAGAGGACATGACTTTCTTTACGTACTATACGATAATGAAGCCTACATGAATACAGGCATACAGAGAAGTGGAGGAACACCCCTTGGAGCCTCAACAACCACTTCTCCAGCCGGCACAGTCACACCTGGAAAACTAGAACACAAAAAACCAATAGCGGACATTATGGTCGCACATGATATACCTTATGCTGCAACGGCGGTGCCCTATTATTGGAGAGACTTAATAACAAAAGCCAGAAAAGGAATCGAAGTAAACGGTCCAGCATTTTTGCATGTGCTTGCGCCTTGTCCAAGAGGGTGGCGAAGTGACATAAGCAAATCGATTGAGCTTTCGCGTCTAGCTGTGGAAACCTGTATCTTTCCGTTGTGGGAGGCTATTAACGGCGAATACATTTTATCGAGTCCTAGTAAGCCTATTGCCTTAAAGCCCGAGCGTAAGAAGCCAGTTAGAGAATATTTGAAAATCCAAGGTCGTTTTCAGCATTTATTTAAACCTGAAATCGAACAAATCATCGACGAAATTCAGCAAATTACTGATACGCGGTGGAAGCGGCTACTCAAGAAGTGTGGTATTGCTTGAAATTTGGTTCTTGCTAAAGAAACATGAGAAGAAGAATTAGAAGAACACCCGCCACCGAGAATAAGGATAGGGCAAGTTTTTTGGCTTGTCTAGCTGTTTCATCGGCTAAGAGGCATAACGCCTCTATCTGCTTCCCTCCAATGACCTTGACGTTGGGTATTATCTCCGTGCGCCACAACGCTTCTGCGGGCTCCAGATTGTCTAACGCGTTCATCGCAGCTTGTCTAACATAATTAATCAGCTTTTCTTGATCCATGGCCTCGCCAATGGGGTGGTAGCCCCGCTCTGTTAATACGACGCCGCACACCATGTGGGTGTCAGTGGTAAGAATCTCTCCGTCAACGATGCCGATTTCTCTAAGCATTGAAATAATCCTTTCTCGCAGTCTGGATACCATGTTGTTTCCGTCGATAGTTACGTAAGCCGCTTTCTGGTCGCCAACCCTTGTCACAATCACGCTTATTCCCCCAGGTCCCATGCCCTCTTTAACTGTAAACTCCTTGGGAACCACCTTTGATGCCCCTACTTCGAAGGAGGAACTTTCATGGGTCAGAGTTCTTTTAAGACCAGCCACGGCAGCCTTTTTAAGGGATTCAACGGCCTCGTTAACATCGAAGGGTCCTTGGACACTGTTATGAGCATCAATGACAAGTGCTGAGAGCCCTCGCCTTTCAGCCTCGCCAATAATGAAAGAATCAAGCTCTTGAGGCAAATCTTCTATGGTTTTTGGCGCAACGGTCAACGTGAAAAGAGCGCAATCTCCAAATATTTGGCAACTTGCCTTCGCTCCGTTTTTTCTGGCTCGTACAAACGAAGTGGCCTTAGAATAATTGAACGAAGAATTGATGGAGCCAAGCACACCTTCCACAACCTTCTGATTTTGAAGTTGAGAGGAGAGGTCAAGTTCATGCCCAAACAATCCGTGGGGGACAGAAACTACGCATCCCAGTTTGTTTTCTAGCGCTGTTTGAATTAAATGGGGGAGGAGGCTGCTTCCAAGATTTTTGAAGGGACCCGGATGCAAAGCTGGAACAACTATTACAGCCTTTATCCCTTTTTTGTTTCTGAACGCTAGCAGAGAAATTTTTACATCTTGTTCACTGCCAAGCTTCTCAAAGAAGTCTTCAAGGGGCGCATTCAAATCCTCAGTCCAATTCGCGAAAAAAGCCTTGAACAGAGAGGAAGAAGATATTCCGAGGGCTCTCTTACCAACGCCGTCTAGAAGGTACTTGAAAAGAAACACCGTCACCACGGCTATGGAGACAGAAAACAAGAAAAAGACGAGAAGATGAGACCCGAGATCATAACCAATTACAGCCCCCATGAAAAGGATGGGAATGACGCATAATAGGGGCTGCAAGAGAGAGGAGACGAACACCCTTCCGTAGTCAGCAAAAGATATTGTGAAAAACACCAACAAACGAAGCATTAATGCCCCACAAAAACCTAGAAAGAAAAATCTGACCCAGACATTTGGGTTATTAAAAAGGGCGCTGACTAAGCTACCGAGAGACATAAACCCAAACCATGCTAGACAAGAGAAAAGGGAAAGGGCGGAACAACGCCTTAAATTGAAAATAGGATCCGCTCTCATAGAAGTGTGGCTGATCACAAAGTCGAATGACAAGGTGATGAAAAGGAAAAATCCACCGAACACTAAGCTTAGAATAAGCCCGTAGTAAGAGAGATGCAAGGGTAGGATCGCCAATGCACCACCAAGCACACAAAGTGCAGAAAGCAAGAAGACTATTCTAGCGTGGGATGGAAGCGTAAAGAGTGACGAATAACGCTTCACTGCTTTGCTAGTATACTCGTCCAATGAAACTTTGTGGGCCAACCAAATCTCCTCGCTTATATTCATCTTAGGAGAAAGCTCAAAAATCTTGAGGTACAAACCGTGACTTAACGGTTATCTAATGAATGTATTAAGGGAAAGAAGATAGAATTTACAAAATTCTGAGTGATACGAAGAGAATGGCGTAGGTGTTTTATGACAAGTGGGGATAAAAGTTTTTATGCTTTAATTATGTAATACTCTGGGAGAATCATGTCTAAAGCTGGTCCGCCTCCAACAGTGTTTCACATACTTGAACGGAACATAGGTCGAAGAATGATGGCAATCTTAGACCCTTCTTATGGATTTGAGGGAACGTTAGTTGCCGTTACGCGGGAACCGCCTGGAATCTGGCTTTCTGACGCTGAAGTTGTAACTTTACGATCAACGATAGCTCAGCCCGTACCTCAGGTGGTTAGTAAGGAGCAGAGGAGTGAGGTTTTCATCAACCTTAATTCTGTTCAACATATTGAAGTTTTGCACGAAAGTTGATGGCTTCTGCTGTATGCTTGCTTAGAGAATGGGGCATGGAATAGTTAGCGCCTAAGGGAAGAATATTAGGGCCAAAACGCAGACCAGCACTAACGCCACTGCTAGGATCACGGCTAGTTCTGGTTTAACCTTTATGCCCCTGGTTTCTTCCTCGAAAAATCTTAGTAAACCGGCACTTTGGGCGGGCATAGGTGATTTTCTTTCGCGTTTCTTCTCTCTTCTTTTGCTCATGGTTACGGCTTCCTTAGGTCTATTTTATAACTCTTAAAGTCTTGTTAATTAAAGTTGTGTCTTTCTGTCTGTAGATAGAGCCCTATCTAGCCCCTCTATATATAGTATCCAACATTCTCACCGCCAGTTGCGGTGGGCTTTATAACTTCTCCTTATCCCACTGTTTAGAGTGGAAAAGGTGAAAAGGGACTTGACGAACTTTAGAAAAGGCTAGCATAAGGGTGTGCTGTTGACTTGAAAATGCGGCAGACTATGATGTGGACCATAGGACATAGTAATAGGTCTATTGAAAAGTTTCTGGCCTTGCTCTCAGAACATAACATCGAGGTTTTGATCGACATTCGCAGTTTTCCCACATCCAAGATTGAACATTTCAAAAGGGAGGAGATGGAAAGATGGTTGCCGGAGCATGGAATCGAGTACGTTTGGCTTGGCAAGGAACTGGGTGGATACCGCCGAGGCGGCTACGAAGCCCACATGAAAACCGAGTTGTTTGGAGAAGGCGTAAAGAAGCTTCTTGATTTTGCCAAGAAAAGGCGTGTATGCATCATGTGCATGGAGAAGAATCCGAAATACTGCCACCGCCGTTTCCTCACAGCATACCTAGAGAGAGAAGGGGTTGAAGTGATACATATCCTTGAAAAGGGGCAGGTGGGCCTCATGAAATTTAAAGACATAATATAGAATTGTGTTAGGGAGGTAGCAAGACATGCACGTTCGTGAGTTTCAGGAAATGATGCGCCGAATATATTTTCATCGAGATTCTGAACGTGGAACAGAAGGAACCTACGCTTGGCTTGTAGAGGAAGTGGAGGAGCTGGGGGAGGCTTTAAAGAAAAAGAATACGAAGGCTATGGAAGACGAGTTCGCCGATGTTCTCGCTTGGTTAGCGTCCCTAGCAAACGTTGTGAACATAGATTTAGAAGGTGCTGCAACAAACAAATACGATAGTAGGTGCCCTAAATGCGGACAAAAACCGTGCAAATGTTCTTTTTAATAATGCGCAAATGAGCGATGATTAAACAGAAAGCAAGACAGTTATGGAATCATTTTTATATATGAACCGATGAAAACAATCTTTTAGAGGGAAAAAATTGCCTTACTGCTGGAAATGCGGAGTTGAAATGAAAGAGGACGCAAAATTTTGCCATAAGTGCGGGGCCCCTGTTGGCGGGCGAGTTAGAGTGGAAAGAGATTGGTGGGAATGACCTGTGGTTTATTGTACTAAGTGTGGTACCAAAAATGAGGAAGATGCTGTAGTGTGTGTTAAATGCGGAACAAGTCTAGTCACTCGTCCAGCTTGGAGACGCGAACGCAGGCGAGCAGAAGAAGAATGTTTTGGACTCCCCCACGGCGGCGCAATCGTAGGCCTAATAATTGGCATAATAATAATACTTGTAGGAATCTCCCAGCTACTTGACATAAGAATATGGGATTACCTATGGGCACTCATAATAATCGTCGTTGGAATACTGATGGTTGCTGGAGCCCTCTATGCCTACGGCCGCAGATCCTAACCTACCTTCTTTTTTCTATCCGCAAATTCGCAAGTAGCAACTCTACAAGCGTAGCAAATTCTCTCATGATCCCACTTTGAAAGCGAAATTCGTGTAAAAAGCCAAAAAAGAGTCAAAGCAACCAAAAATAGATCGACCGTCACGCTGCGAGCCAGCTCATCAACACCAATCAAGATCAAAAAGGCCCCAAAAGCAAAGAATATGTTCAAAAACAGGCGGAAAATTCCGCTAAACTTAAACTGGAATAGGCCAAAACCAACTCCTAGGATTCCCACCCAAACCAACAAAGAACTGCCATGTTCAATGCGCCAGTTGCTAAAAAAATATAGGATGGTTCCAGCAAAAGCTGAAAGTCCTCCTAAAAGCAACCCTGTGCAAGCGGTGCAAAACGTTCTCTTGCCTACCTGAAACACATGAGCAGAAAAACTTTCACAGTCGGGATGATGCCCCCTTATCTTTGAGGAAGTTCCATGAGAAGCAAAATGGTTTAGGTAAGAACGACTACCCCTCTCCTCTTTCCTGAAATCAAAAACTCCTGAGCACTGTTTTGGGAAAAAGACTGCTAGAATTCCTAGGGTACATATCGACCCGAAAATAGAACCAACTATTGGTTTTCGCCAGAGAAAGTTCTCCTCTACCACTGGCGGGTAAAACGCCATTATTCCCGCAAGAAACAATCCGAAAAGAGATATGGTGACCAGATATGTAATGAAGGAACTGGAAAATAGATTCTTGGACATGATGATCGCGACTCAAAACAACCTTCTAAACTGGTTTACAATGCCTTGACTAGCCATGTACAAGTAAACCCTTCTCTTTATTTCTTTCCTGGAGAAAAGCCCTCGCAATCTTCTACTCCAAGAACCGTAGAAGTTTCGGTAGCACTTGTAAAGCTCTTCTTGCACTTCCTCCCTCAAAAGCGTCTCTGTAGGCATGATGGCATGAACCATATCATAATGCGCCCAATTCCAATCCTCAATCCACCCATTTCGTTTAGCCTCCTCAAAAATTTCGGTCCCTGGAAACGGGGTAAGAATCGCAAAAATTGCTAAATCGGGATCTAGATCATTCGCAAACTCTCTCAAACTCGCTATGGATTCAGCCGAATCTTTGCGTTCTCCAATGATGAACATTGCTTGAGCAAATATGTCATTTTCATGTAACAGGTTTACCGCCTTTTTAGCGTCTTCGGGACTTGATTTTTTCTTGAAGACCTCAAGGGTGGACGGATTATGGCTTTCTACTCCCATAAGCACCCATCGGAGGCCCGATTTTCGCATCTTAGGCAAAAGGTCACGATGCTTCACAACATCGTCGCATCTAACCTGCATAAACCACATCACATCATCTGAAAAACCTCGTCGAATAATCTCATTGCACAGGTCGCTTGCACGTTTGCCTAAACCGAAATTGTCATCGGTCAGCCATAGAAATCTGCTTCCATAGTTTTCGTAGCAAAACTCAAATTCGTCAGCGATCCGTTTCGGCGACTTCCTCCTCCATTTCCCTTTCCAGTGTCTCCATTGGGTGCAGAAGGTACAGCGGTGTGGACATCCCCTAGACCCCTCGATTAAGGCGTACCTAGTTTTGGGCCCCGCCATTGCTGTAAAATGATATTCTTGAACTAAGTCTTCAACAAAATGATACCCAGGAAAAGGCAGCGCATCTAGATTCTTGATTAACGGTCGTGATGGATTGTGTAAGATTTTTTCGTTGTGCCTGAAGGAGATACCGTTTATTCTTGCAAAAGACTTATTTCCAGCGAACGCTTGGACCAGCTCCACAAAGGTTTGTTCCCCTTCTCCACGAACAATTACATCAATCTCTGGATAAGCCTCTAAACTCTCATGAGTCATAGCTGTGAAGTGTTGCCCGCCGGCAACTGTTAAAACATCTGGCTTCACTTTCTTCGCTGTTTCCAAGGTCCGAACGGCAACATAGGTGTTGCAGGTGGCAAGTGCGCTAGAAGCTACAATATCTGGGTCGAAGGATTCGATGTGTTTCTCCAATCCTTTCCAGTCCAAAAGCTTGGCATTACAATCTAGGACCTCTATTTCCACATCTTTGTTCTTGTTTTCAAGGTAAGCTGCGAGTTGAAGAATCCCGTATGGGGGCGGAAGATATTCACCCATGACAAACCAGTAGTCCTTTGGCGGTTCTACGAAAAGCACTCTCACAAGTGTCAACTCGTTAATTGTAATCTATTACTAAACTGGCTGTTTTGCTCATTATATTTTCGTTTATCCATAGAGCTATGAAAATTAAGAATTCGGTGTAAAAATAACCAATATCAAATAGGACAAGCACCGAATACCTTCATTTCTTGCTGCCTACATCTGTCAGTCTTTGTTGTCCGGCGCCAGTTAATTCCCAAACGTAGGACCTCTTGCCCTTGTGCGCGAGAATGTTTTCAGCCTCGAGGAGATGAAGATGATGAAGAACCGAAGCGTAGCTTAAACCTGTTTCTTGCGTAATGTTTTTGGTGTTTGAGGCTTTCTTCTCAAGGATTAAAACTATCTTTGTCCTGGCAAGCAAGCCTGGTCGAACGTTTCTCTTTAGACTCAAGAAAGCCTTGGGATGGTGAGCTATCTTGAACATGGCTCCTCATTACAAATTCTTCGTTGACACAGAAAAGGTTTCACCAATTTCTTTAGGCAATGAAGTCTGTGAGGCTGATTTGCTTTGGTTTCTTGCCCTCGAACAATGAACTAATCTCATCTTCAACCAAGGAAAGCCTTTGAGCGTAATAATTGGAGAGACCATACTTCTGAACGAGCTGGTGGGCCACCTCCAAGTATTTTTCAATACCCCCGCGATAGACGGTTAGGGTTATGGCACCTCCACACTCTGGGCACTTGCCTCGGAGAGGTATTCTTCTGAATCGTTTGTTGCAGGATTTGCACCTAAAGTTTTGAGTGGTGAAAGCCCTTAGGTTGCCAGCTATGTCGCGAACAAAGTGTGTGGTCAGAACCTTCTTCGCAACCGTCCTGGCGTCGACAGCCTCGATTTTCTCAGCCAACATAAGCTGACTGTTTAGCTTGTCGACCATTCGCCCCAGTCTCTTATACATGCTCTCAGGATTCCCCATGTTGATGTCAGAAACTGGAATCGTGTACTTGAAACCCTGAAACTGAGCCTCGGTGTTTAATCGATGCTCAATCAGGTCTACGAGTTCACTCACTTTCTGGGGCGCCGCCTTCTCCCAAGTTTTTTCATAAAACAATGATGGATAAGCCGCAGCAACATCAACTTCATGAGCTTGCCGCTGCACCTCCAAGGGATTCACCACTGGAATAATGAACAGTGGCGCGTCCATTATCCCCCCTATCTGAGCAGGCAGATAAGCCTTAGAAAAGTTCAAGATGGTGTCCAAAGCCAGCATCAGCGTGTCCTCGTCGCCGTCGCAGTCCCTGCGCTTCGCTGAATGCCACAGGGGATGGGCATAACAAACGTTAAGACGAGTGAAGCCTATGATCCTTCCAAGAATGCCTACAGATGTGTGGGGAGCCAATCCCACAATCAAATGCCCAACCAGGTCATCAACCCGTTTAACCTTGTAGGATGGAGGAAGCCCGTACACCTTTTCTAGAAGTTCATCTAGGAAGTTAGCAACGCGAACAAAATATTCCGCACATTTTAATGGAACAATAACATCTTGCACCCTAAGTTCGCATATCTGATCGGAATCAGTCAAGCTGTTTCCATCGCTATCGTAGTAGTAGCCAAGCTGTCGAAGCCTTTCAACAGACACGCCGATTTCTGTTGCCTTAAAATGCGTTAACGGAGCGTTTGTGGCATCGAAACGTATTGTTCCATCTTTGAAAACGGATAGATCGTATCTCGCTCGCAGAATCCCCTTTTCAAGAATCTCCGCCGTCTTTGTTTCATTCGTTAAACCCTTTACGCCCTTAACAAGATCGGGGATGGGAAGATTCAGCTTTCTGCAAGCTTCATCCATTAACTCCTTAAGATTAATCGATTGTTTCCCGTAGCTTCTGGTTGGAATCTTACAAACCGGACAAAAGCCTTGATTTAGAAGCCTCCCACATTGAGGGCAAGACCTTTCCAAGATAGTTTCCGCGCCGCAATCTGGACACTTTATCCTAAAGGTTGACATTTTACAGTCTGGACATTGACGCTTAAGAAGGTCAACTTCAATCGCAACCTTGCTCAAGGCTTCTGAAAGGTTTCGGCGAGAACCACCAGCCAGCCCAACAGGAAAAAGCACGTGAACGAGCGGCTTCATCTCTCGTCTCTTAGCCTTTTCCGGGCGCCCCATCCTGGCGCCGACAAGGGTCGGAGCTTTTTCTCTGATAACAACACCTGTAAGTTCGCGAATGATTTCAAAGACGGTTTTCGCGGGAACTATCCTCGCTTTTGGGACGTGTAGACCAAGGCAAAAAGCGAAGATGTGTGCCTCATCGTTTTCTATTTTAATTTTGTCTTCAACAATTTTGTGCGGAATACATATTCTTTCAAGGAGCCCTTTTATCTCCTCGTTCTTCATGCCAGTTATTTCCTGGACAACCTCATCCTCAACTCGGCTTTCTGAAATTAAGAGCCATTTCCGCAACTTTTGAAATTCTTCAGAGGAAATACTGGACCAGAAAAAAGTGAAAGATGGGTGGAGAGGCACTTGGAAATTTAAGGCTAATGTCATCGCCTCTTTGGCGGTCGGCTTATTCTCAAACGGGTCGTTTAACATGTCTTCAAGACGACTGACGGGAATCTTAACGGCTGCCGCAGCCTCCTCTAAACTACTCCTAAAATTCCTTTTGATAACAGAGCGAAGCTCTTCACGCCACCATTCTTCAGTGAAACCAGACGGAAGGAGGGTTTTATTGTTGTATAAGAAGTCGCCAAATCCTATGAGGATGTCGCCAAGAAATAGAATTTTTTCAACCATATTTTTTATCTTTTCAAAATTCTGAATTGAAACGCGGACGACAGACCCGTCTTTTAATCGGACAATCGGAGGCTCTATCGCATCTACCGGAACGACAACTCCAGCCTTTCCTGGCCCCTCGATGCGCAACTGCGTTCCAGCGGCTAGAAAATATTGGAGAACCATCATAGTCGCTGGGTGAACGCCCACCGCTGCCAAGCCTGTGTTTCTAGCCCTCCCGTAGCGAAGCCTGAAGCCTCCACGTCTAGACGGAAATGAGAAGATGGGACGCCCCGCAATAATGTCTTCCATAAATCCCGCCGTTCTTTTTTCCTCGATCTCCCTTATTCTCCTCAACCAGTCCCATCCCTCTATTCCCAGTTTCTCAACGATCGTCCACACTTTTGCGGAACGCCCTACGACCCCATCGTTTACAACCCGGAGCGCTCCTCCCCGCACTCGGTTTGTCTCAATGCGAGGCAGGTTACGGAAGGATGAAACTTCAACTGGATCGGATTCTGTGCCAGTAACTTCCACTGGAATAGACTCAAGAGCCCTTCTCAACTCCTCGTCAGAAACATGATACTGGAACCGAGCTACCGCCCGCTCAAACAGTCGCACTTCCTCTATGAAACGCCTAATCTCCTCCTCTGTTGGTTTATAACGGTCTAACCCGAGTAAGCGGCGAACAAAATCTCCAATCACCAAAGTTAAGGCCTGCTCAGTGCCACCTGCAGAACGTATTGGACCAGCGTAATAGATTGCAAGATGCCTTGTTCGATCAGGGTTAAATTTGATGGCTACCCGCGCCACACCTTGCAAAGGAGCAGCAGTGATCCCCTCAGTTAATATGGCGAGGGCTGTTCTTATCGCCTGTTCGGCTGCTTCACGCGCGTCCATGTGCCCAAACTTTCCATAAATGATTTGTTCGGCAATCTTGAAGGCAAGTTCTTCGCGCGGCAACTTCTTGCTCAAATTCCGTATACTTTCAGCAACCCCTAGAGGACCAACAAGTCCCTCAACAAGTTCGGCTAAATCCTTTGCCACTTCAGGCTCAGGGCTGAGGGCTGGGTCCAACCCCTTCTCTCTTGCCTTCTTCGCAACCTCGTATAGACTCTCAAGTCCTTTTTCTAAAGCAGTTGCGTATTGCTGATACTCCTCACTCATCCTGACAACCAAAATCGTTCTCCTTCAGTAGGTTTCCTGAGGCAAGTATTGAATTTTTCTAACACGAAAAAGACAAAAGATAGAAGATGATTGCTCGAGTCGTCAAGCAGCTTTGATTAGGCGGTCTCACATGCCCTTGCCGCGGCATTTCGTATTTTCTACCAGTTCCCTAATTTTGTCTTTCACCCCACCCCCTTCTACAACAGTGCCTGTCACAACGATGTCCGCTCCTGCCCCTACTATTTCCTTTACTTGTTCACCGGTTTTTATGCCCCCACCTACAATTAAGGGGATACTGGTAGCATTCTTCACAGCCCTTATCATGGTGTTTGGCACTGGCTGTTTGGCGCCGGACCCTGCCTCTAGGTACACGAATCGCATACCCAAATATTGCGCCGCTAAGGCATGCGCAACAGTAAGTTCAGGTTTATCGTATGGAATTGGAACAGCCTTCCCCACAACAGCTACAGCACCGCCCTCTCCGACAACTATGTAGCCGAGGGGAATGGGTTCCAAACCGAATTTTTTGATGACAGGTGCACCCAAGACTTGAGCACCCATGAGAAAGTAGGGATCTGAAGAATTGAGGAGGGACATGAACCATATGGCGTCAGCATGCCTGCTGATGCCAGTCACGTTGTTTGGGAAAAGAATCACAGGAATGCCCACAGTTTTCTTTATGGCTTTTACAACGCTGTCCAAATGAGAGGTTGAAACAAAAGTTGATCCGCCGACCATGATAGCCGCTGTTTGGCAGGATTCGGCTTCACGAACTATGTGGGATGCAGAAGAGGGAGTTACCTTCTCGGGATCAACAAGAGTGATGTGAACCGCTCCATCTTGCTCAATTTTATCCAGTAGGTATTTTTCCACCTGTCTAACCATACGTGATCCCACTATGCACTGGATACTCCGGAATAAAATTTGTCGGTGAACTGGCAGTACACGTCTATCTCTCGGAAGGCAGGTCTAATGGATAGCTCATCCGTCAAGCCACAGCTTCCACACCGCACCCTGGCGAACTCCCTACCCTCTAATATCTCAACTCTAATAGCTTCTTTTCCACATTTTGGACATAAATAAACCTTAGGCAAACGCTTTTTGGGGATACGAACTACTTTTCTTCGCCTTCTACCCATTCTAATTCCCTTATATGAGCCGATCTTGACGCTCGGCTATTTTGCCACTTCCCAAGTATATCATTATGGCTTAAATATTTGTCCTACACTGATACCTCAGCGACTTTGGTTGCTAAAACCATCCCTCTGTGATGACCCGAAGTAAGATACCAGTTATAAAACGGAAACCCAATAAAATAGAGATGCAGAGTGTGGTCACGTTGAAGTTGACGAGTGACGCTTTAAAATTGGACTTACCGTCAGTTGAGGCTAGAATCAAGCGATTTATCAGAGATTATGTGGAAAAATGTGGAGCGAGTGGTGTAGTTTTGGGGGTCTCTGGGGGACTTGACAGTTGCACAACGGCAGCTCTCGCCTCCATGTCTTTGGGTGGTCGAAAGGTATTGGGCATCGCCATGCCCGAAGAGGAGACATACAACGACGCCGATATTCAACACGCAAAACTAGTTGCACAAAAATTTGGTTTCGACCTAGAGGTTATTGACATTTCATCAACATTGAGAGCTTGCTTCCAATCGCTTCCAATCTACGATACAACAGATAAGGTTAGCAAGGGCAACGTAAAGGCGAGAATGAGAATGATTTACCTCTACTATTATGCCAACAAACTCAACAGACTAGTGTGCGGCAGTTCAGACAAGTCTGAAACCATGATGGGCTACTTCACAAAATGGGGAGACGCTGCCGCAGACATCTCACCCATCATGGACCTTTACAAGACTCAAGTTAGACAGCTGGCCCTACACATAGGTGTTCCCGCCGAGATAGTGGCTAAACCACCATCACCTAGACTTTGGCCAGGCCAACTAGCAGAGGAGGAGCTGGGCGTTAAATACGAGACCCTAGATTTGATTCTGTTCGGCTTAGAACATTTTACGGCTCCCGAAGAAATCGCTGAACAGCTAAAACTCCCCGTAAAGATTGTTAATGACATTAAAAGACGATGGCTAGCAACAGAACACAAGAGGCGACTCCCCCATACGTCATACTAAACTTTTCTCAGATCACATAAAATAAGACTGAGGAGAAAGACCAGATGCCAAAAAAGGGTAACATCATGAAGAAGAATGGACTACAATTTTGGGGAGGAAGCAGAATAGTATCTCCAAACGGCAACATCATCGCGCAAGCCAAACTCGACGAAGAAGATCTCGTGATAGGAAGCGTCGACTAC
>Ga0315308_1000137_pt1 | contig 38416 bp, 33 predicted proteins | sample TDP3_MG_FD_203078 | JGI IMG/M metagenome (GOLD analysis project Ga0315308, IMG submission 203078) | Freshwater sediment microbial communities from Lake Towuti, South Sulawesi, Indonesia - TDP3 | ecosystem: Environmental > Aquatic > Freshwater > Lake > Sediment | place: Indonesia: South Sulawesi...
AAAAAGACGATTGTTTTGGTCTCTCATTCGATGGATATGATAAAAAGAGTCTGTGAGAAAGCAATTTTTCTCGATAGCGGAAGCATGGTTGAATATGGTTCAGCCGATCAAGTAGTGGAATCATATCTTTCTGATGAGATTTCAAAAGACAAAATAAGGCTTAAGGCCCTCAGCCAAAAGGAATTTCCTCAACATATAAAAGAAGGAAAGACGGAGCCGATAAAAATTGTGGGAATAGATATTATGGATAAAACAGGTATGAATAAAATTATTTTGCAGAATGGAGAAAAGATGATTCTCAGGATTAAATACTCCTGTACTGCCAAGGTTTATGATCCAATCTTCCGGGTAGGGATCCATCGTGACGATGGGATACATATGACTGGATTTGTAATGAAAAAAGGCTTTATTGAATTTATTGATAAAGAAGGTTTCGTAGATTTAGAGATTGAAAACATTTGGTTTAATTCTGGTGTATATCTCGTTTCTATAGCTGTTGCGGATGGTAAGACCCAGCATATTTATGATCGTCATCTTAATGCATATCGGTTTAGGATAATCAATAAGGAACAAGAACATGGTTTAGTGTCGCAGATGCACAGGTGGAATGTATATGGTTCAAATCGCTGATACTACTAATAATATTAGAATTTTCTTTAAGTAACGGAATGAAGAGCAACCTTAAGAAAGTTATAAGTATATTCGGGACCCGACCAGAAGCTATTAAGATGGCCCCTGTTATAAAAGAATTAGAAAACCATCGCGACAGAATACAATCAATCGTTTGTATAACGGCTCAACATAGAGAGATGCTGGATCAAGTGCTGAAATTGTTTAATATTAAATGTGATTATGATCTAAATATAATGAAACATGACCAGAGTCTTTTCGATCTTACATCAAAGGCTATAAAAAGACTAAAGGAAGTTCTTGAAAAAGAGAAACCAGACATAGTTTTGATTCAGGGGGATACAACTACCACTTTCATTGCTGCATTGGCTGCATTCTATCTTAAAATACCCATTGGACATATAGAAGCAGGATTGAGAACATATGATAAATTCAATCCATTTCCAGAGGAAATTAACAGACACCTAACAAGTGTTTTGGCAGATATACACTTTGCTCCAACAAAGACTGCAAAACAAATCCTACTTAAAGAAAATATTAGCGAGAAAAAGATATATGTTACTGGAAATACCGTTATTGACGCATTATTGAAGATCTTAGATAAAAAATATAAATTTGACATTCCGGAATTGAAAAAAATTGATTTTTCTAAGCGGATAATTTTAATTACAGCTCATCGAAGAGAAAGCTTTGGAAGAAAATTTGATCAAATGTGCAATGCATTCAAGGTAATTATAAAAAACAACCCTGACATAGAGATCGTATATCCAGTCCATCTTAATCCTAATGTTCAAATGCCTGTAATGAAAATTATTAGCAATGAAGAGAGGATACACCTTATAAAGCCCTTGGACTATATGCCTTTTATACATTTAATGAAGCGATCATATTTAATTCTTACAGATTCTGGCGGTATCCAGGAGGAAGCTCCATCTTTAGGGAAGCCAGTGCTGGTGATGAGAAATGTCAGTGAGCGCCTTGAGGGTGTTAGTGCTGGAACAGTGAAGGTAGTGGGGACAGATAAAAAAAATATTATTAAGGAAACACAGATATTGCTCGATAGTAAAGAAGAATACAAGAGAATGTCAAAAGCAATTAATCCTTATGGAGATGGCAAGGCAAGCGAAAGAATCGTTGAGGTCCTATTAACAGGAAAATTACAAAATCAATTTTCTTTATAACCTAAATGAAAACGAATTTAATAATATTGATATTGTTATTTTTGGGAGCGCTAGCCTTAAGGGTATTTTATGTTTCAGATTATCTTTCCCCTCCTGACATGACAGAATATATGATAATGGCTAAATCCTTTGATAGCAATAATTATGATATCACAATCTCCGGTCAGAAGATTCGTCCCATTTACACGCCAGGATTTCCATTATTAATATGGCTCAGTGCAAAATTCTTTGGATTTTCCGATCGCCTTCCCGGGTTAATATCGGCTCTATTGGGATCATTGTGTATTATTGTCATCTATTTATTGGGACGAGAAATGCTTAATGATATGGTGGGATTAATATCTGCATTATTTTTAACCTTCAATCCTCTTCATTGGCGATATAGCATTGTAGGAATGTCTGATGTTTCAGCAGGGTTTTTCCTGCTTTTGACAGTCTGGTTTTTCTGGACAGGGTTTAAGAGAAATGATGTAAGGTATGCTATTGGAAGCGGATGCACATTAGGATTTCTCTGCATTGTTCATCCTGCGGATATAATAATTTATCTTTCTTTTTGTATATGGACAATATTTACTTTAAAAAGATCCTATAAAACATTTTTATCTTTATCACTTGTAATTGGCATACTCATATTTGCATATTATAGCTGGGAACATTATGGACTGGGAAAAAGTATCGAACAACTGCTTAATCAGGCAAGTATATATCGGGCTCTTTCCTTAAAAAATGCATTTTCATCAAGTTTGAGCATTGGCATGAATACAGGATGGGGGAATATTTTTACATACGGATATTTCCTCCTTTTTGGGGATGGGCGCCCCTGGATCAACTTATCCCATTTCCCTTTTATAATAGTTTTTACATTTATAGGAATATCAAGGATGATTAAGAAAGATAATTTTCTTGAAATTATATTCCTTTTAATTTGGCTTTTCTTATATTTTATTATTCGTTCTCTCTACGAATATACAGAACCCAGATATATGCTCCCCCTCATGTATCCCTTTATCATTATGATAGCAGCATCAATTGAATATATTTATAAAAATAATAAATTATCAAAAAAGATTGTAATTGCTGGTGCATTTCTGATTTTATTTATACCTGTAATAATGAGTTATAAGAATATAATTGATGTAAAAAGATACGGGATGGAATCTATAGACTTGGCCAGGAGCTTAAAAGAGATAATACCACAAAATTCAATTGTCATTACAGCTAACTATTTTTTTGTGGAATATTATCTTGAGCGAAGGTCATTAAGTGTATTGGAATACCATAGTATTGCAATTAATGAAAGTGTTAATGAAATGATAGGTAACAAAATTAAAGATGGTTACGAAATCTTTTTAGTTAAAGACGATGTAATGCAAAGGGTAGGGGATAAAATTTATAAACATATTTTAAGAAAATATAAATGGTCGCTTATTGCCCGTATCGGACAGATTGATGTATGGAAAATGGTTAAGCCTTCACCATGAACATCTTTATTTCTTGTGAAAGATTGACCCCGGGAGGGGCTGAAACGAGGATTTTCACATTTGTAAATGAATTCGTGAAAATGGATCATAATGTTTTTATTGCTTCCGCAAGGGGAGAGCTGGTTGAAGGAATTAAACAAATAGGATGCCATTATATAAAAATTGATTTTGATAATGTATTTGATTTCAAAGAGCAGGTGGAATATCTTGAAAATGTTTTTCTAAAGGAAAAAATAGACATTATTCATATACATCCTTATTACCCGTTGCTTCCTTGTGTCATCGCTGCCAGAAAATGCAAAATATCTTATATAGTTACTGTCCATAATTCGTTTAATCCACTGAAACAGTGGGGAGTAGAGAGAGGGATCAATATATATGAGCAATTTTTCATATCCTATGCTCTTCCCAATGCCACTCATGTCATTGCAGTGAGCCCCGAAGTCAGTGAGTGGCTTATTAAGACGATTAAAATTGATAAAAAGAAAGTCACTATTGTTCCCAACGCAGTTGATCCTATCAATTTTTGCTACAAGGGATTCTCAGAAGATAAAAAAGAATTTCTTCTGATAAGCAGACTTGATAATGACAAGTTAAATTCAATCAAGCATGGAATAGAATTATTCAAACAATATAAAGAACGATCTCGGAAAAAATGCGAACTTACTGTTGTTGGAGGCGGCTCCATTGAGAATGAAATTATCCAAAGCCTGCAAAAACTTAATGATTACTTTGGAGAAAATGTTGCAAGGAAGATTGAGAGACAATCCAAAATCTGGGAATTAATGGAAAAATCCGATGTTGTTATTGGAATGGGAAGGGTTGTGATCGAAGCAGGGATGATGGGGAAGATTACGGTTCTTGTCGGAGATAAGGGTATTCATGGAATCATCAAGGCAAGAGATATTCAGATGGTTTCGAAGACCAATTTCAGTGGAAGGGGTATACCAATCATCCCCATTCAAATCTGTATAAATGATATTGAAAAACATAACCAGAAAAAGGCGAAAGAAATTTCAAATATTTTGACAAAAAATTATTCGAGCTCTCAATGGGCAAAAAAGAAACTGAAAATCTATAATAAATCCCTTTTTTCAGATGCTCAGATAATTGAACCTGTTGAATTTACTAAAGAATTGATTAACGAAACTGTTAAAGGAAAATATGTTGAATTACAGAGGAATTATACTGAATTACAGAAACAGTATGATCAGCTTAGCATCAGACACGATGAAATTTATAGATGGCTTAATACAATTATCAATAGCACGAGCTGGAAGATTTTAGAACGTTATCGTAAATGGAGAAAAATAATATTTTCTGAAGGCTCTCGTTTAGAAAGATTTTACTTTTTGATCTTGAAAGGTATCAAGGTTCTTCTTGACGAAGGAGTTAAGTCCTTTGTTCTAAGGTTTGGCAGGAGGATATGGAGAAAAATATCAATGTTAGGGCCTGTGGCTGCCGCATACAGAACTATAGCGAAATTAAAAGCTGTACAAAGAAAAAGTATATCAGCATATTATGGGATAGGAGAGAAAGGATTAGTGTCTGTAATATTGCCTGTTTATAATCAGGCATATCTTGTTGGAGAAGCAATACAAGGGGTGCTGGATCAGACTTATAAAAATTTCGAGTTGATTATTGTTGATGACGGTTCCAATGACAATATTAATGAAGTATTAAATAAATTTAAGAATAACCGGAGCATCAAAGTTTTCAGACAAGTTCACCAAAACCTCCCAAAGTCCCTGAATAATGGGTTCAAATGGGCAAGGGGGGAGTTCTATACCTGGACATCGGCAGACAACATTATGCATCCGCATCAGTTGGAGAGACAAGTAAAATTTTTAGTTGAACATCCATATATCGCTATGGTGTATTGCGATTATGAAATAATAGACGATGACGGCAAGCCGCTTCTTAATTCCGACTTCAGGATACACAACCAGGATCCGCAAGCATCAAATATCATCCGCCTTCCCCGAACAACGGAGAAATTGGCCCTGGTCAATGACAATTTCATTGGACCATGTTTCCTGTATCGGGCTTCGATTGGAAAGACAATAGGCGATTATGACCCAACTATGGGAATTGAGGATTATGATTATTGGATGCGAGTTAATCATTTCTTCAAAATATCCCATCTGGGCACTGATGATATTTTGTATCAATATCGTGTTCATAAAGATACATTGAGCGCAAGGGCTGATGATCTGGGGATTTATAAAAAGGCAAATGTTCTAATGGTATATGAGAAAGAAAGACAGAGCTTTTATAATAAGCCATTCGATTTATATGTGGACAGAGATATAAAGAACCTACTGTCCAACGATATTCAAAAATATCTTCAAAAGAAACATCGCTTGTATCTGCTGAATGAATTTGTGAAAAACAAACAATCCGATGAGAAAAGAATCATTTATATGAATATTAGAGACATGTCCTTATTGGATAATATAAATGTGAGCGATTCCACAGTGATTTGTATTGTTTCACTGGAAGAGGATGATGCAGTTTACGATATTTTGCCAGGTCAATGGAATAAAGTTAACTGCTGCTTTGTGTTAAATGAGGCCGAATTCAGGAGGATTTCTATCTTTAAGAATGATTCGTTCTTTGTGAAAAAAATAGATGAATGTATAAAAATTGGCATGATATATGCTGACACACATATTTATCAAAGAATCACAAGACCTTCAGAACAAAGAGAAATCCATCCAGCTAAAAGCATTGTTCTTGAAAATATTAAAATCCCTATTCTCTTTCAAGTGGACCAATTTGATAAGGGAGGACTCGAGAGAGTTGTTTTCGATCTGGCGAGCACAATCGATAGTAATAAATATATACCGGTTATCCTTGCAGTGAGCAAAGGCGGTGTTTTTGAGGAAATATCTCGAAAGAAGGGGATAGAAGTCTTTGTGTTGTCAGGTGAAAACCGAAAAAAGTTCCATGACTTTTTAAAATTCAAGAATATAGGAATTGTCAATGCTCACCATTCATACTTTGGTCTTGATATTGCATTTAAGCTTGGAATCCCCGTGTTTCAAACGATACATAGTTGTTATGTATGGAATTCAGATCCTGAAGGGATCATTATGCTGAAAAAGGCAGATTCGTTTACGCAGAGATATATTGCTGTCTCCAATGATGCCATTAAGTATACGGAAAAAAAGTTTAACCTGGATCCTGCAAAAATATCAAAAGTTCATAATGGTATTAATGCTCGTTTTATTGAAGATGGAATCAAAATGCAAGATAGTGAAACTTTGAGAAGGCATCTTGGCTTTTCAAAAGATGAATTTATATTTTTGAATGTCGCATCAATCTATCCACCCAAATTTCAGATGCCTCTCATTGATGCTATTGCAATTTTAAGAGAAAAATATCCTCATACCAAACTCCTATTTGTTGGAGAAATCTTGGATCATAAATATTATAGAGACCTTATTGGGAGAGCCCGGTCTCTTGGCATATCCGACTGCGTAACTTTCGCAGGATATAAGACAAATGTATTTGATTATTATCGGGTTGCCAATGCATATGTGCTTCCGTCACTTGTTGAAGGCTGGAGCATCACTTTATTGGAAGCTATTTACTTTGCTCTGCCAGTAATTGCAACAGCAATTGGCGGTGCACGTGAGCTCATTCCGGCAACTGGTTCGGGCATACTTATCCCAAATGTATATAAGGATATAATGGATCTCAATCGGGATGATTTATCAAATATAAATAAGTTCCAAGATAATAAAATATTTCTTGATAATCTTACTCACGCGATGGAATCTATTATTACTGGATGGAACATGTGGAAGGAACGGATGCAAAATACCAGGGGCAAGTTAATCGAACTTTATGACATCGAAGATGTGTCTCGTGAGTATGACAGAATATTTACTTATTATTCATAAATAGTTATAAAATGAGCCCAATTCGGGTTTTGTATGTGATCAAAGAAGGGATAATGGGTGGAGATCATTGCCATATTTGACTCTCTTAATAGAAGGGGATTATGATATATGCGTATCCCAATCTGATGAATATAGAGGAGAATTGCTGGGAGTTGTTGACTCTAAGAAATGTCTTCTTGTCTTTGATTGATAAAGTAGCAAGAGAGAACACTTGGGATATTAGAGCTGAAAATATTAAGAGAGTTTCCAAGAAAACATTATGAAAATAGGGAGAATTCTTCTTGTCTCATATGATTATCCGCCGCTTCCTACTCCCCAATCACTGAGGTGGGGATATCTTTCTCGAGAGCTCATTCGAAGGGAATGGACGGTTGATGTCCTCACAATTCATTTGCCCGAAAGGTACCAATTCCTTCATAATATACCTCCGGCACAAATTAGAATATTTCGGACCTTCTCAGGGCTTTTTTTTCATTTTGTCTATAAATACAGCACTGCAACTTGTGATATGAGCAGTCGGAAAGATAAACAGTCCTTTCAATGGCTAAAATCTGCATTGAGAAACATTTTTAAAATTTTGAGGCGAGTTTTCCAAAAAGTCTTGGATTATTTTCTAATTCCTGATGCTCGGATAGAATGGCTCCCCTTTGCCCTTCTCAAGGGTTATAGATTAATTTCAAAAAACAAATACGATCTCTTAATTTCATCAAGTGAGCCTCCTGTTTCTCATTTGGTTGGTTTCATTTTACAAAAGGTGTCAGGATTACCCTGGGTCGCTGATTATGGAGACCCTTGGCTTTATCCTGTCTCTACAGTATCCACTTCGCATTGGAAGAGCTTTATTGAGGGAAAAATCGAAGAGTATCTTCTGAGAAAAGTTCATGGGATTACAGTGACGACAGAACAGTTTAAGCAGTATTATTTGGATAAGTATTGCTTCCTCAAATCCGATAATATAAAAGTAGTCCCGCAAGGATTTGATCCAGACGAATATAACAGGCCAAACCCAAAATACGAAAAGAATATTTTTCGTATTATTTATACGGGAAGTTTTCACAAAAATATCCGTGATCCATATATTTTTATGCAGGGCCTATCAAAGCTCAAACACCTTCGTATTCAGATGATAATTGCTGGGTTTATGAATCATGAGCATACTAATTATTTTCGGAGATTAGAAAAAGATGAGCTGGATCCAGTTTTGTGTTATATGGGTCCGGTTGGACATGATGAGGCTGTTGACCTGCAAAAAAATGCAACAATTTTATTGCTCATTGATAATGCTGGTGGAGTTCAAGTACCAGGCAAGATATTTGAATACTTGGCTGCTCGTAGGCCAATTTTGGTTGTTCAATCATCGGAGAATAGCCCAACAAGTGAACTGGTAATCAGAGAGAAACGGGGAATAATCACCAAAAACAAAACAGGGGACATTCAAGATGCTATTCAGAAACTCTATCGTTGGTGGGAGGAGGGGACATTGGAACAGCATTTTGATCTAATCACCGTTCCTTCATATAGTTGGCAGAATAATGCACAGATTATAGATGAATGGCTCAGGTCTGTAGTAGTGAGTAACCGATGCGGGTAGCAGTAAATGCGACGATTGTTGATGAGATTCCAAGCGGGCTCGGAATATATACAATAAATATTATCACAGAGCTCTGGAAAATCCACAAAGAGTTAGATATTTTTACATCACATCCGGGGGCTTTTGGGGAGGTGGCTGTTATCCCGGTGACATCTTTGGTCAGGCCATCTCACGGTGTAAGGGGACATCTCGCAAGGTTTCTCTGGTCTCAGTCTGTCTACCCTTTGAGGGCAAAGTCAATGAAGACAGATGTTGTCTTTATCCCTACTCAATTGGAAGGAGTGATATTCCCATATCTCCCCCAAGTTATTACTGTTCATGACGTTCTCCCTTTACGCTATTCAGAGGAATATCCCCGGATGAAATATTATTTCCAATATTGCCTTCCCACCGTGCTAAGAAGATCTACGACTATTATCGCAGTATCGGAGAGCACAAAGAAAGATATCATCACATTTTATGGAATTAATGACGATAAGATAAAGGTCATCTATGAAGGCTTCCATCACACATTTGACTCTAAGAGGAGTGACGATTCGTTCTATCTGGTGCGAGAGAAATATCATCTTCCACCATATATTTTATATGTAGGGAATCTTCTTCCTCACAAGAATCTTAATAGGCTGATTGAGGCGTATTCGTTAGTTTCAAAAGCCATTCCCCATGTTCTCATCATAATTGGAAGGAAGGACCAACGATTTTTCCCGGCACTTGAGATGAGGGCCGCTGAACTCAAAGTGAAAGAAAGGGTCTTGTTTTTTGACTATATTGACCAGGTAGAGCTCCCCCATTTTTATCGAGCCGCTGAGACATTTGTGTTTCCTTCGTTATATGAGGGATTTGGACTTCCCCCTTTGGAGGCGATGGCCAGCGGCACACCTGTCATTTGCTCCAATATTTCCTCTCTTCCTGAGGTTGTAGGGGATGCAGGAATATATGTAAATCCCGAAGATCCAAGGATGGTCGCTGATAGTATCAAGAGAGTGCTGGGTGATGAGAAATTGAGGGAAAATCTTATTTCGAAGGGCTACGAAAGGGCAAAGTTATTCTCGTGGCAGAAGGCAGCCAGAGAGACACTGAAGGTCTTGAGAGAAAGTACCTCCTGATTGAGATTTTAGTTATCCGGAAATATAATGAATGAAACTTTATGAAGATTGCGGTGGTGCATGATTGGCTTACCGGGATGAGGGGAGGGGAGAGGGTCCTTGGAGCCATCTGCGAGCTTTATCCCTCGCCAGATATATTTACGCTTATTCACAAAAAAGGAAGTGTTTCAGAGGGGATAGAGAGGAACAAAATATATACATCTTTTGTTCAGAGGTTCCCATTTATCTGGAAAAACTACCGTTATTATCTTCCTCTATTCCCAACTGCAATAGAAAGGTTTGATCTCAGCGCTTATAGTCTCATCATCAGCACGAGCCATTGTGTTGCGAAGGGAATAAGGCCGCCCAGGGGATCATTGCATGTCTCTTATATTCATTCTCCCATGAGGTATATATGGGATCTGTATGACGATTATTTTTCGGACGGAAGGGGAAGTTTATTGCAAAGATTGGGAATGTCAATGTTCAGGGGATACCTCCAGAAATGGGATGTTAAAAGCTCAGAAAGGGTAAATTTTTTTATTGCCAATTCAAGGAATATTGCAGAGAAGATCAAAAAATATTACCAAAGGGATGCTGTTGTTATTTATCCGCCGGTTGATATATCGTCTTTCGTTGTTTCAGGGAAAAGCGATAATTTTTATTTGATTGTTTCTGCTTTTTCCACTTACAAGAGAATTGATATTGCCATCCGTGCTTGTAACGTTCTCCAGCGCAGGCTCGTCATTATAGGAGACGGTCCTGATGCCCTTAGGCTTAGGTCTATTTCGGGGAAAACAATAGAATTTTTGGGCTGGCAGAAGGATAATATCTTAAAGGATTATTATTCAAAGTGCAGGGCGTTTATTCTTCCAGGTGAGGAAGATTTTGGGCTTGCGCCCGTGGAGGCAATGGCATCTGGAAAGCCGGTTATAGCTTTAGGGAAGGGTGGGGCGCTTGAGAGCGTGAAGCCCGTTGATGGTTCAAAGGAGCCGACAGGGTTGTTCTTTTATGAAAAGAAGCCCGAATCGCTCGTTGATGCCATAAAGAGGTTTGAAAAGGTAGATGGCGTGTTCGATCCTCAAAAAATAAGGGAACACAGCATCAATTTCGACAAGTCAGTATTTATGAAGAGATTTAAAGAGTTCATGGGAGAGAAGCTCGATGCTTAAAAAGCACAGCCAGTTCTTTGAGTCCCTCCTGATGTTTCAGGACATGTTCCTGGTCGCTTTGTCATGGCTGGCCGCATACGCCTTTCGCTTCTATCTCGGTCCAATTCCTGTATGGAAGGGCATCCCGGAATTCCGCCAGTATGCCGGGCTTCTTGTTTTCATCCTGATCATTTATCTCGTCGCTTTCAGGGCTTATGGGCTTTACAGATCCATGAGATTTTCGTCAAGGTTTGATGAGTTATTCGCAGTTGTCAAGGCATCCACCCTTGGTCTTTTAGTCCTTGTCTCCTTGACCTTTATCTTCCGCCAATATGAATATTCCAGAGGGGTGTTTCTGTATTTTTGGGTGATCCAGACATCAGCAGTCATATTTGCCCGGCTCTCCTTCCGACAAGGGCTGAGACTCATGAGGAAGATGGGCTACAATCTTCGGTATATCCTCGTTGTCGGGGCCGGTGAGATGGGGAGGGAGATCGCGAGAAAAATCCAGGCTCGCCCAGAGCTGGGCCTGAAGGTTGTGGGGTTCCTGACAAGGAAGAGCGAGAAGGTGGGTAAGTTCCTTGAGGGGGTTGAGGTATTGGGATCATACGATGACCTTCCCCAAATTCTTCAGTCGCGCAGCGTTGATCAGGTAATAGTGGCCCTTCCTTACGATGCCCATGAGAACCTGGAGACAATTTTGAAAACCCTTGGGGATTCAATGGTTGACATCAGGGTTGTTCCCGATGTGTATCAATTTTTCACACTCCGCGGCGGGATAGAGGATTTTGATGGCGTCCCGCTTATCAGCCTTCAGGATACCCCGCTCTACGGGTGGAACCTCGTCCTCAAAAGGCTGACAGATATTGTTCTCTCTGCTCTCATCATCATTTTGACTTTTCCGTTCATGCTCATTATTGCCCTTCTTATCAGGCTGACCTCTCCTGGTCCAATATTGTATCGCCAGGAGAGGATGGGCCTGGACGGTAAGACTTTTCACATGTATAAATTCAGGACAATGGAGGTTGGAGCAGAAGATAAGACTGGTCCGGTTTGGGCGAAGAAGGGCGATCCAAGGAGGACTGCGATCGGCGCATTTCTGCGAGCAACAAGTCTTGATGAACTCCCCCAGTTTTTCAATGTTTTGAAGGGAGAAATGAGCATTGTGGGGCCAAGGCCGGAGCGGCCTGTATTCATTGAGGAGTTCAGGAAGAAGGTTCCAAAATATATGCTCCGCCACAAGATGAAGGCTGGAATTACAGGATTGGCACAGGTCAGCGGGTTCAGGGGAAACACCCCAATAGAGAAGAGGATCGAGCATGACCTGTATTACATTGAGAACTGGTCCCTTTCTTTGGATTTCAAGATCATGGCGTTGACTGTAGTCAGAGGATTTATTCATCCTCAGGCGTATTGATTGTTCCCCCCTTTGGGGGGATTGGGAACCCGCCAAAGGCGGGTCAGGGGGACTTGATATTAATATAATTGATATAAAATGATTCCTGAGAGCATATTTAAGGCATACGACATCAGAGGGTTATATCCCGTGCAGATCAACGAAGGGGTTGTTCGCGAGATCGGGCTCAGGTTCGGAAGCTTTCTTTCTGCTAATGAGATTGTTGTTGGCAGGGACATGAGGCTCTCTTCAGGGCCACTTTTTTCGTCCTTTGTCCAGGGAGTTATTGATTCAGGGGTGAATGTCCTGGATATCGGAATTGTTTCCACTCCATTCCTCTATTTTGGGATCAGCCATCTCAAGGCAAAAGGGGGGGTGATGATCACTGCCTCACACAACCCAAAGGAATACAATGGTTTCAAGGTTTGCCGGGAGGATGCGATTCCTGTCTATGATGTGGAGCTTAAAAAGTTGAGGGATGTGGCCATCGCGCCCTCTCAGCCAGCAGTAAAAGGGCATGTTAAGCCAATGGAGATATTCCCGGAATACCGCAGACATGTCCTGTCCTTCGTCCGGGATATTGGAAGGGTCAAAATAGCCATAGATGCGGGCAATGGAATGGGAGGTGCTATATTCCCGCAGATACTGAAAGAAATGGAAGGGTCAGGGATCAAACTCATTCCACTTTATTGTGAACTCGACGGATCTTTCCCAAATCATGAAGCAGATCCTTTGAAGCCTGAGAACCTGAGAGAGCTTCAGAAGGCTGTTATAGAGAACAAGGCAGACCTGGGCGCAGGGTTTGATGGAGATTCTGACAGAGTCATCTTTGTGGATGAAAGAGGGGAGATTATAAGGGCGGATTTTGTTTCAGCCCTTCTGGCCCAGGAATTCCTGAAGCGGGAGCCCGGGGCCGCAATCGTCTATGACCTCCGTTCCAGCAAGGTTGTAAGGGAGACAATTGAGGCAAGGGGAGGACGCGCCGTTGGCTGCAGGGTAGGGCATGCTTTTATTAAAAGCAAAATGAGGCAGGAAAAGGCAGTGTTCGGTGGAGAGCTGTCAGGCCATTATTATTTCAGAAAAGGCTTCACTGCAGACAATGCAGATATTCCTGTGCTTATGATCATGGAGATTTTAACTAAGGAGAAGATGAAGCTATCAGAGCTTATCCGCCCCTTTAAGAAATACTTTGCCAGCGGTGAAATCAGCACAAGGCTTGAGAATCCCCGCGGCAAGCTGGATGAGATCGTAGCTATCTTCAAGGATGGACGATTATCCAGGGAGGATGGAATTCTAATAGAATACGACGATTGGTGGTTCAATATCAGGGAGTCCAACACAGAACCCCTCTTAAGGCTCAACCTTGAGGCAGATACTATGGAGAAAATGGCGAGCAGAAGGGATGAGCTTCTTTCAATTATTAAAGGGAAATGAGCAAGCCCGCAGAGCCTTCGCCTGTGAAACTCATAGTAAGCCTGATATATTCCGATTCTGTTCTCTGTGAGGTTGTTAGGAAGAAAGTGTCAGAGGAGTTCGGCAAAGAAGACTTTGTCAGCAGCGAGCTTCCCTTTGATCGCACCAGATACTATGAAGAGGAAATGGGCTCAGGCCTGAGGAGGGTATTTATCACATACGCTCCTCTTATTAATAGGGACCAGATTGCTGCTATAAAGGTTCGCGTTAACAATGTTGAAAGGAATTTTTCCGAGAATGGAAGAAGAAAGGTGAATATTGACCCAGGATATATATCGTCTGAGAACCTTGTCCTTGCAACATTCAAGGGGTATTCACATAGGATCTATCTCGGCCAGGGTGTTTTTACCGAGGTTACCCTGATCTTTGAAAAGGGGAGCTTCAGGCCCCTGAAATGGACATACCCGGACTATGCTTCTCCCGAAATTGTGGAGATCATGAATGGAGTAAGGGCCAGGTATATGGAAGGTCTCAGAAAATCCACGGAGAGAACATGAAGAGCATGACAGGATATGGAATAGGCGAGGCAAAATGGAAGGGGAGGACCTTCCATGCAGAGGCGCGCTCCCTCAATCACCGTTCTATTGATATAAGGGTAAGGGTCCCGCGTGGGTATCTCCTTCTGGAGCTTGAGATTGTAAAACATGTGAAGGAGATGTGTGCAAGGGGTTCCATTGATATTCTTGTGGAAGAGGCGGTGATGACACATGGAGGTGAGTTCAGCCTTGATGCGGCTGTGGCCAGAAATGTGCTTTCCCGGCTAAAGAAACTTCAACGGCTTCTCGAACTCAAGGGAGAGATCAGATTGGAACATCTTATGCCATTTCGTGAATTTTTCTTAAGAGGAAATTCTGACATAGACCACGAGGGGTGTCACAGGGCCATGTTTCAGGCATTCAAGAAGGCCATGAGAGACCTTGGTTCCATGAAGCAGATGGAGGGGAGGGCCCTGAGGGGTCATATAAAGAAGATCCTTGATAGGATTTTAGCAGTGCTGAAGGATTGTGAAGAGAAAGCACCTCTTGTCCTTACAGAGATCAGGAAGAGGATGAAAGGGAAGATTTCAAACCTTTTGGAGAAGGGGCAGGAGATAGATAATGGAAGGCTGGAACAGGAGCTTGCTTTCTATGCAGAAAGGCATGATATTTCAGAGGAAGTGGAGAGATTAAAGAGCCATTATTCACAGGTCATTTCACTGCTCGATCTCGATGGGCCGGTTGGGGTTAAATTGGGCTTCATTTTCCAGGAAATGGCAAGGGAGGCCGGAACCCTTGTATCAAAAGCCGGCCACAGCGTTCTTACACAGTGCGCACTTGACCTGCGGACATGGGTTGAGAAAGCCAGGGAGCAGGTACAAAACATAGAATAGGAGAGTGAATGTCCAGGGGATCCCGGATCATACATGTTGGTTTTGGAAACACAGTGTCGTCAGACAGGGTCGTTGCAGTAGTGTCTCCCGGGTCCCAGCGCTTGAGGCAGTTGGTAAAGAACGCCGAGGAAGGTATGAAGCTTGTGGATGCGTCCCGGGGGAAGAAGGTGCGCTCTTTAATTATAATGGACAGCGGACATGTCGTTCTTTCAACCCTGGACCCCAAGACCATTGCATACCGTTTTCACTCGGGCGAAGGGCTGAAATATTATTATGGGAAGAAGAAAGAACAATCTCAGGCTGAAGAGGAATAGGCGCATACTTTTTGTTGTTTCAGCGCCATCGGGAACAGGCAAAACAACCCTTTGCGAAAGGGTCGTCTCTAAGATTCCGGGACTTGTTAGGTCGATATCTTGCACGACCAGGCAGCCACGCAGAGGCGAGGTGGACAGAGAGGATTACCACTTTGTGTCCAAAACGGACTTTGACAGGATGATTGCACAGGGCAAGTTCGCCGAATGGGCGGTTGTATATGGCAACAAATATGGAACCCTGAAAGAGACCATTGTTCGTTCCCTTGAAAAAAACCAGGACATTTTACTTCAAATTGATGTTCAGGGAGCCAGGATGCTCTTTGAAAAGTATGGGAGGGATGTCGTTACTATCTTCCTCCTTCCGCCTTCTTTGGGCGAGTTGAGGAGGAGGCTGGAGAGAAGGGGGAAGGATTCATGGAAAAAGATGGAGATGCGACTCAGGGGAGCGCTGAGGGAGCTTCCCCAGATGGTTTTCTACGACTATATCGTCCTTAACGAATCCCTGAAAGAGGCTGCAAAAAAGCTGGGCGCAATCATCGTAGCCGAGAGGCAAAAAAGGGAAAGGCTCATCAGATCTTGATGTGCTTCCAACCGCCCTCCCAGAATTTCAAACCCATTACAATACAGAGAACGATCACATAGCACATAGCGGCTGACCAGGCACCGAATATGCCAAGCCCGAACACTATACCAAAAACATAAGTCAATGGGACGAAGAAGAGGTAGTGGAGAATTAGCTCTACGGTCATTACGAATTTTGAGGCCCCTGCACCAAGAAGGGATTGGGTGAGTATGATGGCTGCCGCCTGGAAGGTCTGGAATGCCCCCAGGACCCTGATGGAGATAATACCTGCCCTCACAACATTTTCATCAGGGGTGAAGACCCTGATTATATGCTCTGGAAAGGCAAATGCAAGTGCGCCGGCGCTCCCCATGATCAGGACACCAAGCTTTGCTGCCTCCCAGCCATAACTTGAAGCTTTGTCAGGATCTTTGGCGCCAAGGTTCTGTCCCACCAGTGTTGCCGATGCAGTTCCCAGGCCAATGCAAGGGAGGAAAAATAGGGAGGCAAGCTGGATTGTCACATTGCTTGCAGCCTGTTCCACTGTTCCGATGTGACCGATTATCCACAGGAAGAGACCGAATCCAATAGTTGTCATTGTGGCTGTAATTCCTGCAGGAATAGAAATCCTAAGTATGTCCCGCATAATCCTTGGATCCAGGTTGGTTATCCGGTAATAACGGAACCTTTTTCTATACTTTCCAAAAAGGCTTGTGGAAAACATGCACATTGTGCCTACAGCCGAGGAGATTGAGGCAGCCGCAGCTGCTCCCTTTAGCTCCCATCGGGGGAATCCCCAGTATCCGAATATCAGAACCCAGCATAGAAAGGCATTCACAATGTTCATGATGACGGCGGTGACCATGAATACCTTTGTTTTGCCGAGGGAGTCAAAAAAACTTTTATAGGACACGGTGAGGAGAAAGGGGAAAAGACCAAGGAATCTAATCTGGAGAAAGGGGATGCCCCTTTCCACGACTTTAGGGTCAGGTGAGAGAAAGGGAAAAACAAATGGTGTGACGAAGTATCCGCCGAGAGCGCATACTGTGCCAAGGATCAGCGCCAGCGTAAGCGAGTTGAAGGCGACCCTTCCGCACGCCTCCTCGTTTTTCTCTCCGAACCTTCGTGCGGCCATGCTCAGTGTCCCGATGGAAATTGAGTTGAAAAATCCCCCTACTATCCAGAGTGTAATGACGCCAAGCCCAACGGCTGCAAGGCATGCCTCTGTCCCCTCTCCAAGCCTTCCTACAAACGCCGTTTCCAGGAGATTGATAAATGTTTGTGCAAACATTCCCAGGGCAACGGGGTAGGCAATAATGAAAACATTTCTTGACAGGTCTTTGTGGAATATTAGTCCCATGGGCCTGCTCAGAAGGCGCTCCCGATTGTAAAATAAATATCTCTGATTCCGTCGCGGTCCGTCCCCTTGGCGAATCCGGCAGTGAGGGTCAATGGAAGTAAATAAAACAGGGTTGTATCCATCTTCAGCTCCGCACCTATTCCTTCCCTGAAGTCCTTGAAGGGCACATTGTCTTCATCCCACGCATAACCGGTGTCAAAAAATAAGGAGAGTGACAATTTTTCAAAGAAAAATGGCCATGTCCAAAATCCTCTCTGGATGATGGTTATTGGAAGCCTGTATTCAGAGCTGAATAGGAGGGCTTTTTGACCCCTGAATGCTCCGGGGCGATATCCACGGAGATAAATTTCCTTTTGTTCAATCCCGAGCAGGGTCTCCTCCCTTCCGTTTCCCCCCATATGGAAGGCGCGCCTATTCAGGATTTCTCCCCAGCCAGTGCCTCCGGCAATACGGATTGCCAGAACATGACTTGGCCGCACCAAAGGGATGCTTAAATATTCCCTGATGTCAGCCATGAGCCTCTGTGTATCGAAATCGCTACCAAGTTCCCTTGAAAGTAGTTCATACGAGATTGAGAAGCTTTGTCCGTCCTCCTGGCTGATGGACAGCGGGAAGCGCAGGGCGCTTGTGTAGTTGTATCCAACCGTGATCCCGGCGAAGTTTCCCTCCTCCGGTGGATCGATAAGATATTCGGGAACGGTATTGATGGGTCTGATGTCACGATAAGTGTATCCCGCAGAGAGACTATGCGAAGAACGGAAGAAAAGCAAGGGAAATGAAACTTTCAGTGAGCCACCCGCCTCATTTTCCCAAATAGTATTTTCTTCTCCAGCCGAGTCTGTGAAGGTATATGAAGCATAGGGAAGAAACATGCCCTGGGCTGTTATAGAGGGGCGTAGAACATCGTTTTGATAATTGAGATACCCGCCAGCCTTGTTCACCTGTGCCCTGTATAAGGCTGCTGCAGTGTAGGAATGTCTCATAAGAACATCAGTTCCGAATGTCATGGCCATCAAGGAGAGTCCATTCTGGGTTGAATAGTCCATTATTGGAACCCAGAAGCGCGGGAGCACCGTATCCATCGGTGAATACGGCCTCGATGTAAATGGGGTCAGGTCTTTACTTTTAGCATTTTTTGGTTCGGTGAGCGGTTTGACCTCCCATCCCTTCTGCGGAGCGAATTCTGTCAAATATATGTCAAATCCTTCAGCAGAATATCCTGTGAAGGCGATATCCTTTCCATCAGGAGACACGCTTGATTCAAAGGCACCTCCCACAAGGTTGGTGATCTGATAAGTCCTTCCATCTTCAATGGAATATGCATAGAGATTTGATACCCCTGTCCTGTCCGAAGAATAGACTATGAAAGCCCCATCCAGTGACCAGTTAGGGAATATATTTAAGTGATTTGACCCTGCTACCGTGAAGATTTCTCCTGTTGCCCTGTCAATTATAAGTATCTCCCGGAATCCTCCGGGCCTGAATGCAGATAATGCGATCCTTTTCCCATCAGGACTCCATCTGGGAGAGGAGAATCTGGTGTAATCGCCGCCATTCAGGATGGGGATGAAATTGCGAGAGCCAAGCTGGAGCACACCCATATCGGTTTTCCCAAGACCAATCATTATGCAGGCGATTTCAGAGCCATCCGGAGAGATGTCCGGATGCTCGAGCCTCATTCCCTTGCCAATGCGCCTCAGTTTGTTGTCTTCAAGTATATAAATGTCATTGAAAAGTGAGAAACTCCTGAAAGCCTCTGACTGTGAGAAGACAATGCTTTTCCCGTCCCGCGACCATGATGAGAATATCCCGTTATTCCTGTCCGTAAGTTTTCTGTCTCCTTTTCCGTCCTTACCAATAACCCTGAGCGAGGGATACTCCACAGGTCCCATTTCTGTGTAGAGGATATTCTTGCCGTCCGGAGAGAAAACAGGTCCCCTGATCCCGTATCCCCTGGATGTGAGCTTACGGGGGTTTGTTATGGGCTTTTCCTTGATGGCCTTAAGCTGTTTATTATATTTATCCTGGAGAGAGGCAACCCATTCACTCCAGAGGATATTGTAGTCCTTCCCATAGACCCTTAATGGCGGCGAATTGAGGCTGAAAGGAAGAAAGTAATATGAAGTTTCCCGTGTTAGCTTGGAGATCTTTTCCTCCCCATAACGGTCAGCAAGATACATGTAGAACATAACCCCGTATAGGTAGGGAAAATGTCCGCCCGGCCATAGGGCCAGGTCGCCGTTCCCCTGGTCAATGGAGTTAAGCTTTCCCTCGAGAAATGCAGACCGGATAATCATGTCAAAGAAGCTTCCTTTTCCGCGGCCGCCTCCTGTCAGGGACGACTCCTGAAATGTTGAAAGCCCCTCGATGAGCCACAACGGTTGGAACAAATTAGGGAAATAGAGGCGTCCCAGGATTGACTGGAGGACCCTGGGGTAGCCGCGCACCTGGTCGAGATGGAGGATGTGCGTATATTCGTGGACAAAGACCAGTTTAAGCCAATCGTCATAATACACTATGGCTTCTTCCGGTCCTGGCTGCGAGGAAAGGATCACGATGGCATTATAAGGGATCGGAGTAGCCATTCCATTGGCCTCGTCCCAAATATCCAGGAGAAGCACCTGCGTCTTGCTTTTTGGAGACCACTCCATAAAATTGGAAAGCTTTGAATGGACATCCTCTGCAATGGCTGCCAATTTTTCTGCCATTTCCATTTCACCCTGGTGAAAATGGATGAGGAAATGGGATGTCTCTATGGTTTCAAATCTCAGTGATGGATCAAGGTAAACAGCGCCCAATCCTGTTTGAGCAAATATACAAAGAATGAATAAGGCAAGTGTCCAATTAAGGAATCTCACTTCCTAAGGGCCGGTGCGGGGCTTTAATGTGAGGTTTTTTTCTACGAAATCCCTTATGGCAATCTTGTGCTTGTCGTGGATGTTGGTGAATTTAATGCCCATCCCGTATGAGGTCTCATCTTTCTTGGACGGGTCATAAGGCACGCATGAGACAATCTCGCCATTGGCTGTAATGGGCGAGGAAGAGTCAGGGAGGGTGAACTCCAGGAGAACCTTTGTTCCTTGCGGCTGCGGCGTTTTTGCCACAAGGAAAATACCACCCTCGCTCAGATTTTTTGACATATAGAAGGGGAAATCGCTGAATTCCCCCTTAATCTTGACAAGGGCCTTGAGTGAGATCCGCGGAAATTTCCTGAGCTTTTGGAATGAACGGGCGCTCATAAGCTCGCTTTCATTTGTTCTTAATGAAAGGCGTCAGGAGATCTATGGGCACGGGGAAAATGGTTGTAGAGTTTTTCTCGGATGCGATCTCGGTCAGGGTCTGGAGGTAGCGGAGCTGAAGGGCCTGGGGATTCTTGCTGATGATTGATGCGGCCTCGGAGAGCTTGCCTGCTGCCTGAAGCTCACCATCGGCATGGATGACCTTTGCCCTTCTTTCTCTTTCAGCCTCTGCCTGCTTGGCCATTGCCCTCTGCATCTCCTGTGGAAGGTCTATCTGTTTCACCTCCACAGTGGATACCTTGACACCCCATGGTTCTGTGTGCTTGTCCAGAACCTCCTGGATCTCGGCGTTGATCCGGTCCCTTTCTGCAAGGAGCTTGTCAAGTTCAGCCTGTCCGCATATGCTCCTGAGGGTTGTTTGTGCGAGCTGAGATGTTGCATAGAGATAGTTCTCCACCTCGACAACAGAGCGGTTGGGATCCACGACACGGAAATAGATGACAGCATTGACCTTGATGGACACATTATCCCGTGTGATTATATCCTGCGGCGGGACATCCATGGCTACCGTCCTGAGGCTGACTCTCCACATCTGATCGATTATGGGAATGACATAAATAATTCCCGGCCCCTTCGCTCCAATCACCCGACCAAGCCTGAAGATCACACCCCTTTCATACTCATTGAGGATCTTGATCCCCGAGATAAGAAAGGCGATAAAAAACAGAATCAATACACCAGCGAAAAGTCCCATGGCATTCCTCCTGTCTATGGGTTTTCCAACTTTTTTACCCTGACCTTGAGTCTATCCACAGCAACGACCTTGACCTTTTCCCCTTCCTCTACAGGATCGTCGCTGATAGCGTTCCAGAACTCACCGTGGAGAAAAATCTTTCCTTCCCCCCCGGGAGACAATCTTGAGCGCGCCACTCCTATCTCTCCGATAAGCCCTTGAGCCCCGGTGGTTGGTTGAACCATCTGGGCTCTGATAGCCATGGTGAGGGCGAATGTGAAGAACCCCCCTGTTGCGATTACTGCAGGGAGTATTACCTTCCAGGAGACCCTCAAAAATGGCTCCGGAGACTCAAACAGCATAATAGATCCTAACCCAAGACAGATAGTTCCTGCAACTGCAAGGAGACCATAGCTTGTGACCTTGATCTCTGCAATGAAGAAGATGATTCCAAGGAGTATAAGAAAAGCGCCTGCATAGTTGATGGGAAGGGTCTGAAAAGCCACGAATGCGAGAATAAGTGATATCCCACCAATGACCCCTGGGAAAATGGCGCCAGGATTTGAGAGTTCGAAGAAAATCCCCCACATTCCAATCATCAGAAGGATGTATGCGAAATTCGGATCGCTAAGGGTGTTGAGGAAGTTCTCCTTCATGCTCATATCAATATTTTTCAAGGGGGCATTCTTTGTAGCAAGTCGTATTTTCTGGTCCTTGACCTTTACCTCTTTTCCATCAATCTTCTGGAGAAGGTTCGTGAGGTCAGGGGCAATATAATTTATTACCTTGAGAGAGAGGGCTTCCTCTGCTGTAATTGAGACACTCTTCCGGACGGCCTTTTCAGCCCAGTCGGCATTCCTTCCATGTTTTAAAGCAAGACCCTTGATATAGGCCACAGCGTCGTTCTCTATCTTTGCCCTCATATCCTTATCCACCTGCTGGCCGCCTATGTTGACAGGATGGGCTGCACCGATGTTCGTGCCTGGAGCCATTGCTGCAATATGGCTTGCCAGCGTGACGATGACCCCGGCCGAGGCTGCCCTTGCACCGCTTGGAGAGACATACACGATGACAGGAACAGAGGAGTTTTCCATTGCCTTGACAATGTTCCTCATAGAGGTATCAAGACCGCCTGGAGTGTCAAGCTGGATGATCAGGCACTGGGCGCCGCTTTCGCTTGCCCGCGAAATGCTCTTCTCAATATACTTTGCTACAATTGGATTTATTGCTCCATCAATGTTAATGACATAAACTGCATTTTTATCCTCGGAGATAAGAGGATACGGAAGGAGAAGACACAGGCAGATGATAAGGAATACCCGTTTCATAACCGCATACATTCTACACTGTTATTCTCTAAATGGTCAAGATTAGTTGACATGCAGGCAGTGTGATCCATACGATAATATATATGAAAAAATCAGAGAGTTTACTAGGCAGCTTCCCTATAGGAATATCAATTGTAGTTCACATGGGGCTGATCATATCACTTTTTTTGCTTGGTCAGACAAGAACATCTGCAAGCCAGGTCTTACAATTTAACATCGTCTCCAATCAACAGGATATTATGAAGGCCATAGACATGACGAAGAGAAAAGGGCCTTCAGGGCAGGAAAAAGGTGGTTTTGCCCGTTCTTCAAAAGGTTCTGTCAGGAAGAAGATTTTCGGGGTCAGCATGGAATCCGTCATTATAGGTGAGGCAGGGCAGGGGGATGTTGTGCTGCCAGTTGGAGACACCCTGATGAAGACACCGGATAAAAACCCTGTTTCCCTCTATGACCTGACCGAGGGCCCTGTGCTCATAAAGGAGGTTAAAGCTCCATACCCTCCAGAGGCGCTTCAAAGGGGGATTGAAGGCAAGGTAATCCTGGAGTTGTTGATAGATTCACAGGGGCATGTGGCTTCTGCAAGGGTCATTCGTGGGGCAGGGTATGGTTTTGATGAAGCTGCATTAGAGGCAGTGAAAAAATTTCTCTTCAAACCAGCACGGCTTAAAGGGCAGGCAGTCCCTGTGCGCATTACCTATACCTATACATTTATTCTTGACTGATGGGTCTATTTTTAACACTTGCACTTGGCATAATTTTTCAAGGGACATCCTTCTCGCCCCCAACCCTCAAGACATTTATCCAGGCAAGGTATCCGGAGGAAGCTCTAAAAGAAAACCTTGAGGGAGAGGTCGTGCTCCTGCTCTCTGTGAACGAGGAGGGGCATGTGACCTCTGTGAAGGTCCAGACGCCGGCAGGACACGGCTTTGACGAAGCAGCCCTGGAGGCGGTCAGGCAGTTTGAATTTATTCCAGCCGAATCAGAAGGTGTTCCTGTGCCGGTGGAGATCACTTACCGATACGCCTTCGTTCTCAAGAAACAACAAGAGCTGCCAGTGAACTTTAGAGGTGAGGTTCGCGAGAGGGGAACAAGAAACCCGGTGCCCGGCGTGACCGTGTCTTTGCCAGATCTTAAGCTTGAAGCCACCACTAATGCCACTGGCGTATTCTCTTTCAAGGGGGTGACTGAGGGGAAGAATCGCGTCGTTGCAGCAGGGGCGGATTATTATTCTTTTGAAACAAGAGAGGAAGTAAGACCAGGAGAGGTCCTCACTGTAAAATATTATATTCGCCGCCGAAGTTACGGAGGTTATGAAACAGTTGTCCGCGGCCTGAAGGAGGAAAAAGAGGTTACAAGAAGGGCTTTAAGCTTTGAAGAAATAAAGTCAACAGCAGGGACTTCAGGGGACGCAATCAGGGTGGTCGAAGACCTTCCGGGCATGGCAAGGGGGCCATACACGGGAGGGATACTTGTTGTCAGGGGGTCTGCTCCACAGGACACCCAGGTTTTTGTTGACGGCCACCCAATTCCGATCCTCTACCACTTTGGTGGACTTACATCCACGCTGAATCCGGAGATCCTTAGAGATATTGAATTCATTCCGGGTGGTTACAGTGTCCGTTACGGGAGGGGGATGGGTGGAATCATCGAGGTCAAGACAAGGCCTGCGAAGACAGATCGTTGGCACGGGATGGTGGGCATGGATGTATTTGATGCCGAGGCGCTTGTTGAGGGACCAATAGCAGGAGGGGGTTTCTTTGCCTCGGCAAGGAGGAGCTATATTGATGTATTCATTAAGGCTGTTATGGAAGAGATTGCCCCAGAGAATGAGCTCACCCTTACTGTTGCCCCTCGCTACTATGACTATCAGACTGGATATAACCATAGACTGGACAGAGGAAATACATCTTTCATGATCTTTGGGTCTGATGACGAGCTTGCCTTTGTAACCCAGAAGCCTTTGGGAAGGGAGGTTTCCCTGACTGGAGAGTTTAGCACCAAGCTATATTTCCATAGGATCATCGGTTCATGGGAACAAAGGATAGGGGAGGGTATTACATCTGAGGCGTCGGCATCTTTCGGGCTTGATAAGGTTTTTGTTAATGTGGGCGATTTGGTCTTTCTTGATACAGATGAAAAATGGGGAACGGTAAGGGAGGAACTTCCCATCCGTATCTCCAATGGATTCAGGCTTACCCCGGGAATAGATTTGCTTTTCGGAAGATACGATGCAGAGGCCAGGGTCCCTCCCATTCCAAGGGAGGGAGAGACGCCCAGCGGGCTGGATCCGTTCTCTCTTGTCAGTCTTTCAATTTCTGGAGGTTTCTTTGCAGGAGCAGCCTTCCTTGAGGCAGATATTGAGCCTCTGGACGGTCTCCTGTTCATCCCGGGGATCAGGGCAGACTACCTTTCGTTGATGGAGACAAGGGCATTCACAATAGATCCGCGACTTGCTGTGAGGTATAGGGCAATGGAAAATCTGACAGCAAAAGGGAGTGTGGGATTGTTCCATCAGCCTCCATTGCCCCCTGACCTAATCCCGGGTTATGGGAATCCCGATCTTGAAGAGGAGTGGGCAATTCAATACACAGCAGGAGCAGAGGCCTTCCTGACAGAGCTTGTCTCGCTTGATGCACAGTTATTCTTCAAGGATCTGAACAACCTTGTTGCAAATGATTCACAGGGGAAGCTTTCCAATAAAGGGGTAGGGAGGGCATACGGACTCGAGCTGTTGCTCAGGCGGCTTCCCGAGAAGGCGTTCTACGGCTGGGTTGCATACACCCTGTCCAAGAGCGAGAGAAAAGACAACCCGAATGACAAATACCGGCCGTTTTCCTACGATCAAACGCATATCCTTACCCTTGTTGCCAACTACAAGCTACCCCGAGACTGGGAAGCGGGCTTGAGGTTCCGCTATGTGACAGGCAACCCATCTACTCCCCTAATGAAGGGTCTATATGATTCCGACAGGGACAGATACCTTCCATTTTCAGGAGAGCCCCTGTCTGAGCGGATGCCTGACTTTCATCAGCTTGACATCAGGATAGACAAAAAGTTTGTCTATACGACATGGATTCTCGATGTATATCTTGATATTCTCAATGTGTATAACCGATTTAATACCGAGGGTTATATATACAATTATGACTACACAGAGCGAGCTCCATTGACAGGTCTTCCGATCATCCCATCTATTGGAGTTCAAGCCTTCTTCTGATATGAAATTCCTGAAACTCATTCCATTGATGATTGTTGTTGGCTTCTGGGGCTGGATTTTGTCATGCATGTCTATTCCCGAATACAGGGCATACCTTGTTGACCGCCTTAGAATTCTTGGGATAAGGTCTGAGCCATTGGAAGCGCCTGCAGGGACAACAGTAACAATCACCGCCTTTGTGGCTGACCCAAAAGGGGAAGGAAGGCCCATTACATTCCTCTGGGGGGTCTGCCCGCAAGAAAAGGGCGGGGGAACAGGCTGCACCGCTGTAACTGACCTTATGCTTCTTGGATTTGGAATTACCCCTGAAGTAAGTTATACTCTTCCTGCTGAAGCGACAGGGACAACGGTTGTTGGTCTTATGGTGACTGCCGGAACAGAGTATGAGATGGGGTTCAAGAGGGTCTTTGTTTCTGATTATTCATCTCCCAATCAAAACCCTAAGATTGACCAGTTTCTCATCGGGGGCACCGAATGCACAGAAACGACATGTATTGGTGGAGATACCATGACAATGACCGTGAATGCGACACCCGGCTCTGTTGAAGAATACGAAATTACCCCTGAGAATTGGGTTAAGGAAAGGTTGTTTTACTCCTGGTTTGTAACGGGCGGTGAACTTAAAGAGGAGATAACAGTAGGCGAAACAGGAAAGAATGAATGGCGTTCCAAGGATTCAAAAGGAAATAAGGTGACCGAGACAACCCTCTATCTTGTCCTAAGGGACGGAAGAGGAGGTATTGACTGGATGACCAAACTACTTAAAACACAATGAGCCTGACAAGGATATTCGTTAACTTTACCCTTATCGGGGCAGAATGGGTGCTTTGGCTACTGGTTATCTTAAGCGTAATCTCCGTCGCAATCATGGTTCAGAAAGTAAGGGAGCTGAGGAAAAACGGCAATGCCTTTCCTGAGCTCTTTCAGTCCGTTTCTGAGTTTCTTTCTCGGGGAGAATATTCAAAGGCTCTCGCTTCGGTTCGTAAGATTCAGGGCGTCGAGGCCAGGATCATAACCTCGGGCCTTGAGCAGTGGGAGAAGGGCGCGCTTTCGGTAGAGGAGACAATGAGGAGCCAAAGGGTAATTGAACGCGCATCCCTTGAGAGAGGGCTGGCATTCCTCGGGACAATGGGAAATAATGCGCCGTTCATCGGTCTCTTCGGGACCGTCCTCGGGATCATCAGGGCCTTCCATGACCTTTCCTTGAGCCAGGAGGCCGGCCCGGGCGTAGTTATGGCTGGTATCTCCGAGGCGCTCGTTGCTACTGCCATTGGGCTTCTTGTTGCCATACCTGCGGTCATCGCCTATAACTACTTTCAGAGACGGGTCAGGGGCATAATGAACAACTCGGAAGTGATAGAGAGGTCAATCCTTGCATTTCTCCAGGGCAAGGAAAGGAAATAACAAATGCAGGGCACCGAACAGGAAGAAGAAGATATTATCAGCTCCATCAATGTAACCCCGCTGGTGGATATTACCCTTGTCCTCCTGATCATTTTTATGGTAACTGCAACATTCATTCTTGCTCCTTCAATAAAGGTTTCACTTCCAAAGGCATATACAGGGGAGAGCACCCCTGTTTCGTCCATAGCCATCATTCTCGGCAAGGAGGGGAAGCTTTTCCTCAACGGGAAGCCAACAACCGAGCAAGCCCTCATGGCCGTGATTCCATCTGCACTCAGAAAAGACCCTTCACTTCAGGCTATCATAGGAGCGGACAAGGATGTTCGCCATGGAGAGGTGATCCATATCATTGATCTCGTTAGGAGGCTTGGAGTCACCCGCTTTGCAATCAATGTGGAAAAGGCTCCGGATGAGGGGCCTTCTACTAAGTAGTATCCTTTTTATATTTCTTCTTATGGCTGGTCTTTCTCAAGCTGAGAATCCTCCTCCCTGGCAAAACGGCGCCCCTAAGGACGCTAACGGCAGATTTACGAATATAGACGGCTCTGTTCCTTCACATGGGTTCCTGGATTTTCTCAAATGGCGGATATTTGACGCTCCCAAAGCCAGGAAGGCTGCTAAAAGAGAGAAGCCCGCCCCAAGGATAGAAAACGATGGTGCATTTCTCAGGTCCAACACAACCGAGCCAACTGTGACATGGATCGGGCATTCAACAACCCTGATCCAGATTGCTGGTCTCAATATTCTCACAGACCCGAACTTCTCCTCAGAACTGGGTTTGGGCAGGAAGAGGCTCGTTCCGCTTGGCCTAAAACTGAAAGACCTCCCCAGGATTGATGTTGTCCTGATTTCGCACAGCCATTACGACCATCTGGACAAGGAGACTATCCGGAAGCTATCACCTTCAGTGTATTTTCTTGTGCCCAAAGGTTTTAAGTCATGGTTTGCTTCAATTGGCAGGGACAGGTGCGAAGAGCTTGACTGGGGTCAGAAGATAGATATCTCCGGGGTGATATTTTGGTTCCTTCCATTGCAGCATTGGTCCAGGAGGGGGCTTACTGATATGAACAAAAGACTTTGGGGATCCTGGCTGATTCAGGCTGAAGAAAATAAGATTTTATTTGTCGGAGACAGCGGCTACTTCGGGGGATTTAAACAGTTCGGTTCGTATTTCACTGGCATCACCATTGCCATTCTTCCGATGGGGGCATATGCACCCCGATGGATCATGAAGGAGAATCACATGAACCCTGAGGAAACAGTGAGGGCATTTCAAGATTTGAATGCTCATATTCTTGTTCCAATTCACTGGGGGACTTTCAAGGTGAGCGATGAACCCATAGATGAACCTCCGAAAAGGCTTCTCAAGGCAGCAGAGACCAAGGGAATCTCAAAGGACAAGATCAAGATTCTGAAGGTTGGCGAAACACTTAAAGTCTCTACTCAATAATAATAGTTCTGCACTGAGAGGCGGGAAAAAGGTATAATGTTCGACATGGCATTCTATAAGCCCAGGCCAGGACATCCCGATATAAATGAATGCCTCAAGGAGGCACAAGCCCTTGCCGATGAGATCCGTCCCATGATCGTAAAGGACAGGGACCTGACCTTCAGCGACAGAATGCGTGACATGAGGAGGAAGACAAGGGCAGTCAGCAGGGTCGTGAAGAACTATGTCATCAACCGAAGGCGGCTCCGCGCAGGGAATCACGCCCTGCGCCCCTTGTATGTTATCTGGACCATGCTCAACAACTGTAATTTCCGCTGCGGGTACTGCGATAACCATCAGGGGAAGCATTATTACGACATAGAGGACCCGGACAGACTGAATACAGAACAAGGCAAGAAACTTCTGGATGTCATGTTCACGGGGACCCCTGCGATCTACTGGTGCGGCGGGGAGCCCATACTCAGGAACGACCTCCCTGAGCTTTTGGACTACGCATGGAATCTCGGCTATTTCCCTAACATGATCAATACAAACGGAAGCATATTGCACACCAGGCTCAAGGATCCCGCCTGGAGGAATTTCCTGCGCCAGATGGATATCATTATAGTCAGCCTGGATGCGCTTCATCTTCCTACCCTTAATTCCCTCTGGGGCATTGAAACAGCGAGACAGGTCCTGGTAAATATCCTACTTCTGAGGGAGCTTAAGAAGGATGTGACCTTCAAGCTGGCAGTAAATACCGTGATCACCCCTCAGACCATTGAAGAAGCACATGCCGTCTTAGACCTCGTCTGCGATCTTGGCCTTTGGTTTGTTCCAGTTCCGGTCAATTTCAAGCACCGGCCGGAAGAGGCCCTTCTCACGGACAACCGCTACAGGCGCCTTGTAGAGACCATCCTCGATCGTAAACGCAAGGGATATAAAATAATCGGTTCGGAGACCCTATTGCGGAGACTTTTATATGCGGAACCCTACCAATGCTATACAGCCCTCAAGCCTCATGTATGGTCTAACGGACACCTGTGCTGGCCGTGCAGGGCATCGGCCAATGTCGCGCCAAAGGACATCAACCTCCTGGCACATAGGAGTTTTGACGATGCCTACGAGGAGGGAAGGCGGCACATCAACCCAGACTTCTTCCATGGTCCGGGTCCCGCACAGTGCGGAGGAGATTGCGCCTGGATGCAAAATTATACAACGGCACGCTACCTTGACGGTCTTACGCATCCACTGACCACGGGGTTTCTGGAAGAACTAAGTGAGTTCGCCCTGAACCGGAAGAATTGGTGAAACGCTCCCTTCCTCCGGACAGCGATCTCCTGACTGCGCTGGACACCATGGCCGTTGCGGCCGTGAGTGTCCTCATCTGTCTCGCATCTCACGAATTGTCCTTTATGAGCATCGCTGTCCCTGCCATTATCGTCATGCGCTTTATTGCTCTGGCAGCAGTAAGCCCGAAGCCAATAAAAGCAGAAATCCTTTTCTTCCTCGTGTGCGCAATCCTTGGCGCGTTCAACGACTGGAACTCTGTGTGCCGCAGGGAGATCTATGAATACACGGTCCCTCACGAATGGGAGTTCTCTACGATCCCGGGCTGGATGCTCCTCTTCTGGGGTATGATCCTCAGACTCATTGCCAGAGTCGCACGCTGGAAGTTGCTGGGTCCACCGCCGGCAGTCTCCGACCACATCGGCATCGGTCCATGGAAGGCTTCCAGCGGTGCAGCAAAAGTGGCAGTGGAACTCGTACTTGTTTTTGCTACCCGGCAGGCCATATACCAATACTATTCAGACCCGGTGTTCTCATGGCTCCCCTTCCTTGCTGCCCTGGCAGTGTTCTTCATTGTTATTGGACTGAGCAGGCATGACTGGAAGTTTCTCGTGCTGGTGGCAACGGCCGGAACAGCGGTGGAAGTACTCTACATCCAGGTGGGGCATCTCCACCAATATCATCTTGGATGGATCGGCGGCGTGCCCCTGTGGATCGTCCTATGGTGGTGCCTCGGGGCATTGATCTGGAAGGACATCTCCTTCAGGATCGAACGAATGTTTTTGTCCTGACTGCATAGCTTGACAAATAGAAAAAGAATGGTAGGATAATTACAGTAAAAGCTGTTTGGGTGCCGCAATGGCTCAATAGGGAAGGTCGTGAAAAGCGACCGCGGTCCCGCCACTGTGAATGGGCACGAAGTATCCAAAGCCACTATCTGCCTTAGGCGGACGGGAAGGCGAGGAAATGATAGAGCCCATAAGCCAGGAGACCTGCCCAGACAATAGAAACCGGTAGCTCCTCGACGGAAGGAGTGGTAATTGGAAATGCGGCCCTTCGTTCCTTCAAGGAGCGGAGGGTTTTTTATAGGGACTGGCTCCGAAGGTGCCTGTCCCCGGATGGTCGGATGGTTTGAAGAAAAACCGCATCTTTATCATCGGAGGCGCCCGGAGCGGAAAGAGCTCCTATGGTGTTGCCCTGGCCATGAAGCTGGGGAAAAGGGTGGCCTACATTGCCACAGCAGAGCCGCCTGAATTGAGGGACGATGAGGAGATGAAGAGAAGGATACAGAGGCATAGGGCTCATAGGCCAAAAGGGGTTACAACCATAGAGGAGCCTATAGACCTCTCAGGGGCCTTGAAGGGGGCACAGAAGAACCATGATTGCATCGTTATTGATTGTCTGACCCTGTGGCTCTCGAACTTATTGGGGAGGGGAGGGGCCGGATGGAGGAAGAAGACAACTGAGTTCCTTAAGACCATTCGCTCCATGAAGAAACAGGTAGTCATCATATCCAATGAGGTTGGGATGGGGGTCGTTCCTGCGAATAGAGGTGCAAGAAATTTTAGGGACATAATCGGAGGGCTCAATCAGGCCGTGGCATCAGAGTCAGACAAGGTGATCATGATGGTGTCGGGCATACCGGTGGTTATAAAAGGGAAATGAGGAAACCCATGAAGATCCACCCCTTGAGAAATGAGTATCTCGGAATGGCGCAGATGAGGCTTGACAGCCTGACAAAGCCCCTCAGGAGCCTTGGAAGGCTTGAAGATCTTGCAATGTGGTATGTGGCTGTTACGGAAAATCTAACTCCTAAGTTGAACAGAAAGGTGATCTTCACATTTGCAGGTGATCACGGTGTGGCCGGGGAGGGTGTAAGCGCCTATCCAAAGGAGGTCACTGTGCAGATGGTCTACAACTTCCTGAGGGGCGGGGCAGGGATTAATGTCCTCGCAAGGCACATTGGTGCAGAAGTGAGGGTGGTGGATATAGGGGTTGACCATGACTTTGCTGGTCTCCCCGGGCTTATCCATAGAAAAGTGAGAAAAGGTACAGAGAACATGACAAAAGGCCCTGCCATGAGTAGGGAGGAGGTCCTGAGTGCAATGGAAGTAGGGAGGAGCCTGGCTGAAGAGGCCAGGGCAGAGGGGGTGGATATCATTGGGACAGGCGACATGGGGATTGCAAACACAACCCCATCCAGCGCCATAACATCCGTGCTTACAGGAATGCCTGTTGAGGAGGTGGCTGGTAGGGGGACCGGTATAGATGATGAGACATTCCGAAGGAAGGTTAGGGCTATAGAAAGCGCAATAGAACTCAACAGGCCAGACTCAGGAGACCCGATAGATGTCCTTGCGAAGGTGGGAGGGTTGGAGATCGCCGGGATCGCCGGTCTCATCATGGGGTCGGCTGAAATAAGAATTCCTGTTGTCTTAGATGGGTTCATCTCAGGTGCAGGGGCCCTTGTTTCATATTGCATCGAGCCAGCAGTTAAAGACTACCTCGTTGCATCCCACCTCTCATGTGAGAAAGGGCATAAGGCAATATTAAAGAGGATCGGCCTGATGCCCCTACTTGACTTGGAAATGAGGCTCGGCGAGGGCACAGGAGCATGTCTGGGAATCTCCCTTGTCGCCGCCGCGGTAAGGATCTATAACGAGATGGCTACATTCAAAGAGGCTAAAGTTTCGGAAAAGCTATGAGTCTTTTCATCATCGCATGGCAGTTCCTCACAGTGATTCCCATACAAAGGGGCTTGAGGCCCAGGGGGAAGGAGCTTGGCTCCTCAATGGCTTTCTTTCCCCTGGTCGGGATGCTCCTCGGAGGGGTTCTTGCCTTTTTTGATCTTATCCTCCAAGGTGTTTTTCCTGTGGAGATCAGAAGCATCCTGATCCTTGCCTTACTTATCATCATTACAGGTGCAAATCACCTTGACGGCTTTGCCGATACAGTGGATGGGATCATGGGGGGCAGGAACAGGGGCGAAGCCCTCAAGATTATGAGGGATAGCCGGATAGGGGCTGAGGGTGCGGTTGGCCTTGTCCTTCTCATTCTCATGAAGTACCTATGCCTTTCGCACTTGCACGGAACATGGCGGACTATGGGTCTTATTTCCATGCCTGCTGCAAGCAGATGGACCATGGTCCTCATGGCGTATATGGGTCCCTTTGCCAGGAAAACAGGGCAGGGAAAGGCATTTATTGAGTCCATGCACCTCCGTGCCCTTACAGCGGCCACAGGGACGGCCATAGTGGGAGTTGGACTCCTCATGGCAATGAAAGGGCTTTTCATCCTTTGCCTTGTGGGGGCTGTTGCCATCCTTTCCACCCTGTATTTCAGGAGGAGACTCGGGGGGATCACAGGGGATACACTGGGTGCGCTCAATGAAGCGAGTGAACTCTTGTTCCTCATTGGAGCCGTGGGGGGCCAATGATCCGTATACTCCTCATGTTGAGTATCCTTTCAGGCGACCCCGATATTCCTGTTATTGAGACCGAAGAAGTGTTGGTGACAGCGACCAAGCTCAGGGAAAAAGGATGCTCATTTGTCACTGTCATCCCTGTGGAGAAATCGCACGATGACTCCTTGGCTTCGGTTCTGACCAATACAGAGGGGACAAGCGCATGGAATTATGGAAGCCCTGCAGGGTTTTCCTATGCGTCCATCAGGGGATCAACAGGCAATCAGGTCCTCGTGCTTATAGACGGCATCAGGGTCAACAATGCAGAGGAGGGAGGTTTCGACCTTTCCGCCGTTCCACTCAGCAGTGTGGATAGAATTGAGGTCCTTCGAGGGGGAGGCTCGTCTATCTACGGTGCGGATGCCCTCGGTGGTGTAATCAATGTGATCACCAGAACCCCTGGCTTAGGGCCTTCCACTACAGTCCAAGCATCCTATGGATCTTTTAACACAGGTTCATTATCTGTTTCACAGGCAGGCAAGGTCAGATCGCTGGACTACCTGGCCTCAGTCACTACGAAGGGAAGCGAGGGAAATTATCCTTACGATGACCCACGAATGGGGCTCACGAAAAGAGAGAACAACTCCTTTTTTTCCCTTGACCTTATGGGGAAGGGGAGGGTCACGATCGTGGAGAAAACAAAGGTTAGCATCTCTGGAGATATTTATGGTAGCGATATGGGCGTCCCTGGCGACCTCTTGCATCCCACTCCTGAAGGAAAACGCACTAATCGGCGGGGATTTTTCAGTGCATCTGTGGCTGAGAAGTGGCCGTCCAATGGGGAGACCGAACTCAAGGCATATTTTCTCTCCCAGATCAGAGAGTACTACGACAATGTTTCCGTTCCTGAAGACCGGAAAGACATCTACAGGAATTATGGGACTGGGGTCACGCTTCGTTCGGAGGGATCATTGGGATGGAATTCTCTTTATTGTCTTTTAGAGGGCCGGGATGAATTTGCACATTCAACGCCGATTGGAAAAAAGGGAAGAACGACTGCCGCCATTTATGTTAACGACACAATTGATCCTGTCCAGGGCTTTATAAAATTACCCCTCTCCATGAGATTCGATTTGACGGACGATTTCGGCTCTGCCTGGAGCCCGAGAGTGGGTTTTCTCCTCTCTCTTCTCAAAGACCTTTCCATGAAAGGGAATATTGGCACCTCTTTCCGGGCCCCTGCTCTTGATGACCTTTACTGGCCTGAAGATGCTTTCGCCAAAGGGAACCCATTGCTCAGGCCTGAGAAGGCCATCAACTACGATATTGGGGCAGAGGGTGGTATTTGGGGCCTCAGGGCAGAGGTCGCGTATTTCAGGAACGATGTCCGCGACCTTATTCAGTGGACACCTGGCGCTAAATGGAGTCCCATCAACATCACTGGGACAACCGTCCTCCAGGGGGTCGAAGCCGGAACTGCTTTTACCGTTCCCCATGCCTCTCTATTGGTAAACTATACATACCTGTCAGCAAAGGATGGAGAAGAAAGGCCTCTCTTCTATAGACCTGCCCATAAGGTATACAGCCGTATTGATCTTGGCGCCGGGATATCGTCTTTTTTCCTCGACTTCCAGTATGTATCGTTTCGATACATTGACCTGACCGCCCAGAACACCCTTCCTCCCTACATGATCTTCGGGCTGGGCGCAGCGATCACCTGGAAAAGCTTTGAGGTCAGGACACGAGTCAGGCAGGTTTTCGACACCGCCCTCACACCTCTTGTCTCGTATCAAGAAGTGTATCTATATCCGGTCCCAGGATTGACCTGGGATTTTGGGGTGACATGGAAACAATAAATGAAAGGAGAACATACATGAAAAGGGCAATAGTGGTCATAGGCGTGTCAATGTTAGGGACAATGCTTTTCCTCTCGTGTGCTGAAAAGACTACAACATGCACACCATCATCAGAGGCTGATATCCTCGTTCTCACCCAGCCTGCAGGCATGGTTCCAGGAAACATCTCAGCCATTGATACATCTACAGGAAATGTCTGCGATGATATTCTCCCAGGAGGCACAGGAGAGATCCCCAACGAGTTCCTTCTGAAGGGAACGACCCTGTGGATTGTCAATTCAGCCCAGGCCAGCATCCAGTCTGTGCAGGTGTCCGAGAACAACGGAAAGCTTGTTCTCTCAACCCTGGGAAGAGTTTATCTTCTTATAGGAAGCTCTCCGGAGTATATGGAGTTCATTGGTGACACTGCATATGTCACCCTGTATTCAGAAGACAACATAATGAAGGTGGATACTGTTAAAAACCAAACCATAGGTGGAATAACGCTCCCTACTTTTAATGGGTGCAGCTCATTGTATCAGGGCTTCAGCCCATGGGGGATCGCTGTGTCCGGAACAACCCTTCTCGTTGCTGGAACAGGTGTTTCTCCAGGGGTTCTTGCGTGGATCAATAGCACTACGGGGTCAATGGAATTTACAGCATTAACAAGCAGGGCAAATGCCAACTCCATAATCGTTGATGCAGCTTCAAATCTGATTTTAGTTACAACATCTGACTGGTGCGATTCAATGAATGGGGCACTTGATGTTTTCAGCGCTACAACGGGTCAGATGGTCTCGTCCGTTGCCGTTGGGGTTCCACTTGGGGCAGTGTCCTTTATAAACGGGAAGGCTTATATCGCAGATTTGACTGGACCTCGACTCCAGATTGTAGATATCAATTTGAATAAGTTGAAGACCCCTCTAGCCCTCTCATCCAATCCCGGCATAGGATTTATTACTGGGGTTAGAGTAAATCCCCAAAATGGTCTGGTCTATGCGGGTGGCTGGGGTATGCAGGGTGGGGAGGTGTACGAGATAGAGCCCACTACAGATACTGTGAGAAAGATTTATGCGATTAAAGGCCCGGCACAGGACATTTCATTCAGGAAATAGGCCCACAAAATAAATGGGCGCTGTCCCTATTTATTTTATGTGGGCGGTTTTGGCAGGGGTAATCCCTCAGAGGATTGTGTCTCTTGCGCCGTCAGTTACAGAGGGGATTTACCTCCTCGGTGCAGGAAACAAGCTTGTTGGTGTTACCATCTACTGCAACAGGCCGCCTGAGGCGAAGAAAAAGGAGAAGATAGGAACACTTCTTGAACCCGACACAGAGAAGATCGTTTCTCTGGCCCCTGACCTTGTCCTGGGCAGTGAGGATGGAAATGACCCGCGCCTTCTCAAGAAACTGACCGGGATAGGCCTGACCATCGCTGTTATTCCTCCAGGCAAGAGCTTTTCAGGCCTCTGCGAGAATTTCCTTCTCCTGGGCAGGCTCATTGGAAGGGTCGGGAGGGCTGAGGATCTGGTAGCGGAGGCTAAGCAAAGGGCAGCGGACATCCAGAGAAGGCTCCGAGGGGCCTCAAGGAAGAGGGTGTTCTGGGAGATAGGCGCAAGGCCGCTCGTGACGGCAGGGAGAGGGGGCTATATCAACGAAATGACCGAGCTTGCAGGGGGTGAAAGCATTGCGCATGTGAGGAGTGAGGCCTGGCTTCGATACAGCAGGGAGGAGGTGGTCAGGAGCGACCCGGATGCAATCATTTTGGCAAGGATGGGGGATGTAGGAGAGGAAGAGAAAAGGGCCTGGAGGAAGTATAAGGCCATGAAGGCGGTGAGGGATGACAGGTTTTTGGTCCTGGAGCCTGAGGACATAAATCCGCTTCCCATGTATTTTGTCTCGGGGGTTGAGAAACTGGCCAGATTCCTCCATCCTGAAATATTTATGAACCCCTCACCCAAGGATATTCCCTGATGAAGACCATCAGACCGCTCCTCTTCCTCTTTGTGTTTCTTTTATTAAGCCTTGTCATCTCCCTTCTCCTCGGCGGAACCAGGATACCCATCTCAGATCTGCTCCATGCCATAATCGAGCCAGATGGGGCAGGGAACATCCATGTCATCCTCTGGGAGATCAGGATGCCGAGGGTGATCCTGGGCCTTCTGGTCGGTGCAGGGCTCGGCGTTGCAGGCGGCACCCTTCAAGGCATGCTCAGGAATCCCCTTGCAGAGCCCTATACCCTGGGTGTCTCCGGAGGAGCAGCGCTGGGGACAACCATCGGGAGTATCCTGAGCGGCGTTAATTTCCTCGGAGGCTTCTATCTGCCTTTATGCGCCTTCATGGGCGCCCTGGTCTCAACTGCCTGCGTCTACCTCATAGCGAGCAGAAGGCGATTCTCTATCACCACCCTCGTCCTCGGGGGCATCGTCATGAACCTCTTCATCTCGTCACTGATCCTCCTGATATTTGCCCTTTCCCAGAGGGACAGGGTCATGGGCATGCTCCTGTGGCTCATGGGAGACCTTTCCGCTGTGGAGGGGGGGATCACGGCCTCCGTGGCTGTCCTGGTTCTGGGGGGAGTGGCCGTTCTTTTCGGGCTTTCACGAGACCTGAACCTCCTCACCCTCGGTGAGGAGAAGGCCACTTACCTCGGTGTAAATGTGGAAACAATCCACAGGATCATTTTTATCCTGTCGTCTTTCATCACAGGCGCCTGTGTGAGTGCATCGGGCCTCATTGGGTTTGTAGGGCTCATCATCCCTCACATGATCCGCTGGCTCACAGGGCCGGATCACAGGGTGCTCCTGCCCGGCTGCTTTCTCTGCGGCGGTGGATTCCTCATCCTCTGCGATGCCCTCGCCAGGAGTATAGTCGCTCCCGTAGAGCTGCCTGTTGGCGTCGTCACAGGGGTTCTTGGCGGAGGATTTTTTCTCTTTAATCTCGTGAAGGGGGACAGATGGGAAGCCTTTTAACCGTAGAGGAGCTTGTCTGCGGATATAACGGCATAGAGGTGCTCAGGGGACTTTCCTTTTCTGTTGAA
>Ga0315308_1000138_pt1 | contig 38250 bp, 42 predicted proteins | sample TDP3_MG_FD_203078 | JGI IMG/M metagenome (GOLD analysis project Ga0315308, IMG submission 203078) | Freshwater sediment microbial communities from Lake Towuti, South Sulawesi, Indonesia - TDP3 | ecosystem: Environmental > Aquatic > Freshwater > Lake > Sediment | place: Indonesia: South Sulawesi...
CTCATCTGCTTGAAATCCAGGACCGAAATCGGGTATCGGCCGTAGCCGGGCACATACCTCTTATAGCTACTTATGATGACCATCCTAGCAGGAAGGTTAACCCCATATGCGAGCGTCGGCGTTGCTGCAGTCACCTTGATCTTGCCGGCACGGAACGCGTCCTCGACTACCTTGCGATGGGATGCCGATAAACCGGCGTGATGAAAAGCGACCCCAAGTTGTACAAGATTGGCCAGCAGATCGCTGACCCTAGTCCTTTCACCGGCAGCAAGGATCCTGTCTGAGACCGTTTTCAACGATCTCTTTTCTGGTCTTGAAAGAAGTTTCTTAACCGCGTTTGCTATCTTCTTAGCGTATGAAACAGCTTTTTTGCGGGTTTCTGCGAATACTAGGGCTTGGCCGTTTTGCTTCACTGTGTACGCAACGAGGTTTAGGACAGAGTCACTGTAATCTCCACCTATCTTAATTGAGCTTCCATCGTTGAACTCGGCCGTGTTATGCAGGCACACGCCCTCTACAAGTCTGATCGGTCTCCACTCTGTCGTTATGGACCCTGCCTTGAGCCATTCCGCAATCTCCTCAGCGTTTCTTACAGTTGCACTGAGAGCAAGAATTTGAGCCTTCGGGTTGAACTCTAGGAGCCTTGTCAGAATGACTTCGAGCGTGGGGCCTCTGTCGACATCGTTCAGAACGTGAACCTCATCGGCGATGACTAGAGTGACATCGCCCATCCACCGGGCCTTGTGGCGCAGTAAACTGTCTGTCTTCTCATTTGTCGTGATGATGATGTCAGCCGCCTCGAGCCATGGGTCTGAGCTGTCGTAGTCACCCGTTGATATAGCCACTCTGACCCTAGTGCCACTTCTCTTTCTCAGTCTACTGTACTTTTTGAACTCACGATACTTTTCGGAAGCCAGGGCTCTCAGCGGGGTCAGATATATGACCTTCCCGTCCTGCTCCGTCACATGCTTTATAGCACAGAGTTCTGCTATGAGAGTCTTTCCGCTTGCGGTTGGACTCGCCAAAACAAGGTTTTTCCCGTCTAGTGCTCCCGCCTTGATCGCTTCTTCTTGAGGAGGATAGAGCTCTGAAATATCCTGCTCTTCTATGACCTCTACAGCTTCCTTCGGAACGGGCAAGTTGCCGAGTCTCAAAGTCTTATCTCATATAATTCTATGCTTTCTTAAAGTATTTCTGCTTTGGAGAGTATATCGTCCCCTCTTTTGCCAGCTGATTGACCAGTTTGCTTGCCTCGATCTCATCTATTTTGAAGTCTTTCTGAAGCCGCTCGTAAAGGTCCTCTTCTCTAACCGTACCAGTCTCCTTCTCCATCTCCACTATAGTCGACAGAACAGATTGGAGCTTGTCCCTGAGACTCTTCGGCTTACCAGTCATAATTATGTCAATATCGTACTTGCCAGAGGAAACATCGATTCCAACTTGTTGCATGGACTTTCTCATCAACAGGATAACGGCCTCAGCATCCTCAACGGTCACTTCCTTACGCAGAGCCGATCTCGCTCTGGCCTCTGACAATCTTGTGAGGGATTCAAGTTGTCTAGCAGTTATGGCGACGGGTGAATCGCTGGATTCGGAGGTCGACCTCATACTCAGGTAGAAGTCCCTCAATCTTTCGACCGCTTCTTGTGTCAAGACGGGTTTAACCTCCCTAGCATAGCTGACGTACTTACGGAGAAGATCTGGAGCGATGGGGGGCTCCACAGTAGGTGTGCCCGTCCTATGGAGACTTAATATATGGTCAGCCATTCTCGAATCGATGTCTCGATCCGGCTGATCCCTTATCACAAAGATTAAGTCAAACCTTGAGAGAATTGTTATAGGCAGACTTAGATTCTCTCCGATCGTCCTGTAGGGATCATACCTACCCAAGGCTGGGTTCGCAGCCGCTAGGATCGAAGATCTAGCGTTGAGCGTCGCTACTATGCCACCCTTAGCGACAGAAACCGTGCGCTGCTCCATCGCTTCATGTATGGCAACCCTGTCCTCAGGCCTCATCTTGTCGATCTCGTCTATGCAGCAGATTCCTTTATCAGATAGGACGAGTGCCCCGGCTTCAAGCACCATGCTCCCACCACTCTCTCTCATGACTGCTGCCGTCAAACCAGCAGCTGTGGATCCCCGTCCGCTGGTGTATAGTCCTCTTGGAGCTACTTTTGCAACATACAGCAAGAGCTGGCTCTTTGCTGTCCCCGGATCGCCAAGGAAGAGCACATTTGCGTCTCCTCTAATAGTTATTCCGTCAGGAAGCATTTTAGGAACGCCTCCAAACAGAAGAAACATTATGGACTCTTTGAGTTCCTCGTACCCATAGATCGATGGCGCTATCGAGCGAATTATCTTCTGATGGACCATCGGGTCCTTCGCAAGTTCAAGGATCTTCATTCTCTCCTCCGGAGAGATCTGAACCATTTCGTGTTCCTTCCCAGCGACATCAATAAAGTTCGCATCTAGGCTGAGGTTGAACGTTCTCAGTCTTCCACGTCTGGGAAGAAACTGTTGTAAAGGTTCGACTATACCAATGATTGACACCCTATCTCCTGGCCGCGCTGTGTCAACGATGTCCTCAACTAGTCTAACGTCGATCCATCGGGGCAGCTGTCCTGGTGGCAGGTCTTCAGGTCTTTCTTGAATGCGTATTTCTTGGGAGTTAATGAATGTTGACCCGTCTTCAACAAAATCGAACGGGCCAGTTCTTCTGCAGGCAGGATTTTCACATGCGACAGGCGTATTCACAAGAAGACCGGACTGCTCGATGAAATTTATCTTCCCACATCTTCTACACTCAAACGCAGCCTTTACCAACATCGGCTGTACCGGCGTGGCCCTGACGAGTATGCCATGGACCATGATTAATCTTCCGATGTGCTCTGAGCCTACAGCCCTTAAGGAAACTGCTTCAGGCAGATTCCTAAACCTTGTCCTAACCTTTTCTATCTTTTCAGCGTATTCGGGATCCTCGATTTTCAGCTGATTCCAAGCTGCGTCGTTCGCGTGCTTCAAATACTCTTGTGGTTTTTCGATAAGGTCTCGTGCGAGTGACTCTTCAAACGTTAGAAGGTCTTCAAAGTCTACTAAAAGAGACTTTGATCCACTGGTGGCCATCTGCGAGATTCTCTGACGGTATATGGGAACGTTTTCGTCTGAGAGAAAGGACTTAAAAAAGTCTTGGAATCTGCCCATCGGATCTGAAGATTCATTACTGGTCACTTAGAAACGCCCACCTCTAAGATTCTCGACCTCCACTCAGAGATAACAGAAAGGAGGGAATCGTACAGAATTCTCTCCTCCGTACACAGGTTTTGAGGGATCGCCCCCGTCTGCTCGGCCGACGCAGCGAGACCGACGATTTTCCTCAGCCTGCAGTTAACTATGTCCTGAGCGAGCCTTAAAGCTTTATTAAAGTCGTTTGTGTAAGACGCATCCTTTATCGACATCCCTTTCAATTCACTGACGTACCTTCGCATCTTGGGGTAGAATTCTTCAGGAATCGTGGAAAGCTGCCTACCAGGCTGGATGGTTTCCTTCCATTGAATCTTTTGAAGCAAAGCCAAGCCTAGCGACTCACCCTTGTGAAAGTGAGCGAGACCCGCTTTCACCAACTCGAGGGCGACCCAGTACATGACCTCGACCTCCGTTCCCTTCTCTAACGGCCCCAAGGTCTCTCCTATGATCTTCATCTCGGGAAAGTCCTTATCGATAACGATCTTTACAGGAGCGTTTTCAAATTCAAAGTCCATATCTTTAACCGAAGGCGCGAGACTGTTGCTCAAAAAGGGCATCACAAAACCTCATAATAAAGAATTGTGGAAACGAGAAGATAAGTATGGCGATCTTTTTTGCTAGACAATAAGGCAAAAATTAAAATCTTTATTTGACCGAGTTTTTCTGTTATTAATGAAAAGTAATCAAACATGATTCTCGCGCCGATGCTTTTCGCATACGCACTCATTGGAAGCTTGTGCGATTGGAAGAGGATGGAAGCCAAATGGCAGAGCTAATGTGGACAGAGAAGTATCGCCCAAGATCACTTGAAGAAATGGTCAACCAAGAGCACGTTGTGCCGCGGTTGAAAAGTATGCTCAAAAACACGGATATCCCTCACCTACTCTTCGCCGGACCTCCAGGAACGGGGAAGACTGCTGCCATCTTGGCGTTTGCCCGCGACCTTTACGGAGAGGAAAGATACCGGGAAAATTGCCTCGAACTAAACGCCTCCGATTCTAGGGGAATAGATGTGATCAGAACAGACGTGAAGAATTTTGCTAGGACACTCAGCCTAGGTGAGGTGCCCTTCAAGATCCTCATTCTGGACGAGGCCGATAGTATGACCAGTGAGGCGCAACATGCTTTGAGAAGAACTATGGAGAGATTTTCTAGGACTTGTAGGTTCTGTCTAATATGCAATTACAGTAGTCGCATTATTCAGCCAATTCAATCTAGGTGCGCACTCTTCAGGTTCACCCCTTTACGCAGGAACGACATGGCCGACAGGCTTCGATACATTGCCAACGAGGAAGAGTTGGATGTCGAAGAGCGGGGCATAGAGGCGATCTTAGAGATCGCGGGTGGGGACATGAGGGAAGCCATAAACACTTTGCAGACCGCCACAGCCATTGGAGAAAAGATAACTTACGACTCTGTCTACAACGTTGTGGGCAGTGTCAAGCCGACTGAGGCTGCCGATATGGTAGAACTGGCGTTGGATGGGAGATTTATCCAGTCTAGGGAAAAGCTTAGTAGGTTGCTTATCGATGGCGGTTTTTCTGGAACCGACATTCTAAAGCAGATCCACAGCTTTGTTCTCGGATCTAGGCTTGAGGAGGAGTGGAAGGTGAAGCTGACAGAGAAAATTGGCGAAGCAGATTATAGAATCGTCAGTGGCGCGGATGAGGAGATCCAGCTAAGTGCTCTGCTTGCCAACTTCGCTCTAATTGGGTCTGAGGCGGGTAAGGGGCGCAATAGATGAGCGCTAGAGTTCTGTGGTCTGAAAAATACAAGCCAAAGACGCTGAAGCATATTAGGGGTAACCAAGAGGCGGTTCGAAAGATTCTGAATTGGCTAAGAGGGTTTGAGATAGGGAGTCCGAGTAAGAGGGCGGCCATGCTTTGGGGTCCGCCCGGAACCGGGAAGACTGTTGTGGTCGAAGCGATAGCGAATGACTACGGCTACGAGTTGATCGAGACTAACGCAAGTGATTTCCGCACAAATGAGCAGATCGAGAGAGAGATCTTGAGATGCCTCGGTCACCAGACATTAGATTATGGATTATACGAATCTAAGGTCAGAGGTAGGATTATACTCTTCGATGAGGTTGATGGGATAAGCGGGATGGAAGACAAGGGTGGAATCGGCGCGATAATCAAGGTAATAAGGGAGGCTTACTGCCCTGTTTTCCTCACCGCAAACGACGCTTGGAACCCGAAACTTAAGATGTTGAGACAACATTGCGTATTGGTTGATTTCCAGGGGATCGAGAGGTCAGCGATCGTTTCTTACCTGAGAGAGATATGTGGAGCGGAGGAGATCGAGGCGAGTGACGATGCGCTGGAGTCCATAGTCTTGAATGCTGATGGGGATATTAGGGCTGCTGTGAACGACCTACAAGCCTTAACTATGGGAAGGAGGAGGTTGACTGGGAACGACGTTTCCGTTTACGTCCGTGACGAGCAGATTCAAACCTTTAGTGCGCTCTCGAGGTTTTTTACAGCAAAAACTTGGGCCGACGCTAAGAAGGCTGTAGATGAGTCGACAATTGGATACGAGAAAATGATGCTTTGCATTCATGAAAGCTTGCCCTACCAGTTTAAAGATCCTAGGAACTTGGCGACGGCATATGAGTTACTCTCAAGGGCTGATATATTCTTGAAAAGGACAAAGGCAAGTCAGGCATGGAAGTTATTAAAGTATGTGTTTGACTTGATGGCTGGGATACCGCTTTTAGACGGGTGTGGTCACCCTTCTCGAGGTATTCTGTTCTCTCAAAAGCTCAAACTCATGGGCAGGACTTGGGCGAGAAGGAGGCTGGAGAGGGAGATCGGGCTGCTGATCGGATCGAAGTGTCACGTCTCCTCGACGGTAGCGACAAGGATTTATCTCCCCTATCTGAGGGTCATATTCTCAAGAAACGCCAAGGTCGCGGCCGGGTTGAGTAAGTGGTTTGGGATGAGAAAAAACATGATCGAACACTTGGCCGGCAAAAACTCAGGCGGTGTCCTGAGCTTGGTCAAGTGACTTTCTCCTCTTTTTCTCGTGAGCTTTTCAACCAAATATGCCGCTGCCACACCTATCGCCGCAGCGGGCCTTATGAGGAGACATGTCTAGCCCTCTTTGTGTTTAAGGAAATGAAATAGAAGGAGAGGCGAGCTCCGAACTCAAGATCTAAATCACATATTTCATTTGGGCCAGAGTCGTCATCGCTCGCCTAACAGGAGAATAGAAGAGGACCAACATAAAAAGAGATCGATTTTTTCGCGCGCAATGGTTGTTATCTGTGTTTTGTAGAGCCTCGTCTTTCATCTCCTATAGGGGAGGGGGCTCATATCTCTGTTTCTCCCTCGAAAGCTTGGTCCACTTTATGAACCCTTCGTCTGGAGGGTCCTCTATGTAGAGTTCGCGCCTCCGATACTCCAAGAAGTTGTTCGGCTCCCCTAGGAACTCAGCCGCAGTCAATGCCACATGCTTAGCCTTTTCGGCAGCATCAAATGCACTTTTCGAAAACTCTCTCCAGCCTCGATCTCGAAGCAAATGATGTTCAATCACCGTTACGGGTATAGTCCCAGCTAACCTACTGAGATTCTCTATGCCTTCTTTGAGAGACTGTCGGCTCACCCTGAAGTCAGCTAGGTATAGTGGAGGCCCTCCGACGCAAACTATCTGCGGTTTCTCGGACAGTATCATCTCACGCGTTGAGTCCAACACAGGTCCCTGAACATCGGAAGCATGAACCACCTTCTCGTCTTCACACTCAACACTCAGTATGAGAACCCAACCGAGAGGCGTGCTTTCTTCTCCGTGGAAAACAGGCTTCGAAAAACTCAGACGCGTGTCACCGAAGCTAAACGACTTTCCATCAGCCTCTCCAAACCTTTTCATGAAGCTTCCAGCGGTTTTTTGTAGCATCCATCCTCGTCTACGCTGGCCAACATTTATATCGCTTCGAATCGCCTTTGCCAACACTATCTTATCTTGATATACCTCCCTCGCCACATCTATGCCACTCCAGTTCCAAGTGAAGTCTGTGAACGTTGGTGTATAATGGTCGAGGTGGTAGTGGCTTATGGTCAACACTTCAGACTTTTCAGCGAAGTCCGAGATCCTCTCTCTACACTCTTTGATCGCCTTGTATTCCCTCATGTGAGGAAGTAGCGCAAACCTCTGTCCCAAGGAAACCCCTGGGTCTATAAGTATCTTGACATCAGGGGTCTCGATGTATGTGCACATTGATCGAACGCCGAAGCTCTCGTCTGCGATGGGAATAACCTTGATGTTTTTGAGCCGTTCAACCAACATTTAGGAACTCATCCTCGCACAGTATACTTAAGAAGACTCAGATTTTCAAGAGGATTGTTGTGGTGCGACCGCCGGGATTCGGACCCGGGTTTCTCCCATCCCTAGTCGAATGTTAGGAGCTTGGGGGGTTCGGGCATAACATGTCTCCCGTCCTAGACCAGGCTAGACCACGGTCGCACGAATAAAGAAGAGAAAGGAGCAGGTAGAAATATTTTTGCTTTCCAGTTACTCTTCCTCTCCTTCCTGTTAACTCCAAACAACAGCTAATCCGAAGTTAAACTTATAATTGAAGCAGTCCAGAAGGAGCATATGGATGAGGCTGGTGCGGGTGATCACGTCCTTTGACCCTTGGAATTCGCCACTTTGTACCTGCCCTGATAAATACAGCGTCTCAGCATATACTGGTTGTAGCTACAAGTGTACATATTGCTACATCACATCGTACATACCACGCGCATTCAATTGCAGAGCTAAAAAGAACTTTTTGAATCGACTAAGAGATGGCATGAAACACGCTGACCCTGGTAAGCCTATATCCATGGCCAATAGCTCAGATCCATATCCGCCAGTCGAAGAGGAGTTGAGGTTGACGAGACGAGCACTGCAGATGCTACTAGAATCCGGGTTCATGGTGCTCATAATAACGAAGTCTCCTCTCGTGACAAGAGATGTAGACGTCATAAAAGAGGGGAACTGTAGCGTAAGCATGAGCATCTCGACATTGAACGATAAGACAGCAAAGCGGTTGGAGCCCGGTGCACCACCCCCGACTAAGAGGGTCGATGCCATCAAAAGGTTGGTTCGAAGTGGGGTTCCGTGTTCAGTCCGCGTCGACCCGTTGATACCAAGAATCAACGACGAAGGCGTGGAGGAACTCGTTAAGACGATGGCGGATTCTGATGTGAGACACGTTGTCGCGTCGACCTATAAGGCCAAGAAGGACAGTTTTGCGAGAGTTGTTGAGGCCTTTCCTGAAGCCGGAGAAAGGTTGACCAAGTTTTATTGGAGTATAGGTAAGCAGATTGGAAGAAGCCGATACTTACCTAGGGAAATGAGATATGAGATCCTCCTGGGGTTGAAGAAACTGGTGGAGGAAAGGGGTCTAACATATGCGACTTGTCGCGAGGGCATGCTCAATTTGCAGAGTGGGAAAACCTGCGATGGCTCTCACTTGATTCAAAAAAGGAAGAAGGTCAAATAAGATTATATATAGTGAGTGCGGTGGTAGTGGCAGTTTTTCCCAACCTCTAATCAATTAGAGAGGACTTAGCTTTGAAACGGAAACACTTCAATCAAAGCGCCATTGGTTTAAGAAAATCTTTATTTTATATTCTAACTGTCGTGTTAATCGCTTCTATAGTGAATCTGGCGCCAAGCTACTGGCTAGAAGAAATCACGGCAAACGCCTCCTCTTTGACCCTCGCCCAACTTGGCCTCGCCTCGACATGGTTTTCGAACGAGACCAGCGCTTACGTTCAAGTCGGTAACAGCGCAAAAAGCTTAACGATAGAAATTATCAGGGAATGCACCGGAATTCATGTCATGGCCATCTTCTCGGGGCTGGTTCTGCCGCTTAGAAAAGGAAAGGCTGAAAGAAAGCTAGTTGCGATCATGATGGCAAGCGCAATATTGTTTTTATTGAACATAACCAGAGTGTGTCTAACGATCGGCCTCCTCTTCTTTGACATCTTTCCCTTTTCAATCATATTCAAAAACCCCACGGTAGAAACATACCATTACCCTCTAAGCTATCTATACGGCGTCTTCGGCGTCTTCCTTCTTATAGTATCAGTCGATCGAATCGTGCTACCAGAGTTAGGCGATACGCTGATTGAGGTATTGGCAACACTAAAGAACGCGCTTCATGTGTACGCGCGATCAATCAAGTTGAAGCACAGATAGGCTTGTGGCTGGGAGATGTTTAAAAAGTATTCAAGTTGAATGTCTTGAAATCTATCTTGAATTGTTCTGATTCTTGAAACCTCTATTGAGGGATACAGAAATAGAAAAAAATATTAATACTCGAATCTAATGACCTCTGGATTTTTTAGACCGATTTTGAAGACAACTTTTCTGTAAGGACCGCTCTCCTTTCCTCAAGCATTTTTAAAATAACTCTTGCACCTAAATCGTAGTCCCCGAAGTTTAGCCAATATATCTCTCCCAGCTCTCCCTTCACCTCGTCCACGCCTTTGAGGTACTCTTGTACAGGCTCGTCGATCACATCAAGGTTCTTCCTGAGGAACCGATAAACATCTTCCGCGTTTACAGAGTTCAAACCCTTCTTGATGCTTTCAATCACTATTCTGTTTGGTGTCCGTTCCTTGATGTTTGAATCGAGGTCCTTTATCTCGTCCGCCCACATCCAAACGTTTGCCACGAACCACTGATACTTTATGATCGACTCTGCTACGTCAGGGCTCTCTTCAAGCAGACCCCCCTCGTACAAAGTAAGCATAACCACTTTTTCCGCTATTCCAGCGGTTTTGCCATGCCAGCACTCCTTTATTTTGCCATAGTTTTTTCTAATCTCGCTAAAGGCTCCTCTTTTAAGCGCTTCCGCGTTTTTCAAATCCGTCACTTCATAACTCCATATCCTATCCCTCGCCTCTTTGCATAGTCTGTAAAAACCTTCCCTGTGGATTTTCTTACCTCTGTCGTAAAAAAACTCCTCCAACCTGTCAGCCACACCCATCCGGAGCCTGAACTCTTCTTCACTCAGACTCTCTCTTTCGTCTAAGCCCTCATCCCTTATATCGCCTGACTTGAGGGCTAAACAAAATGTGATCCCTAAATCATACATCTTGGGGTCGAGAACTGTGGAAACTAGGCTTCTGACACCCCTTGAAACGCTCCAAGAGTCCCTGAGTTTATAGCATTTGCAGGACCTCCAGACTACAGGCACACACAACTCAATTGCTCTCGTAAAGTCTGTCTTGTGACTGAGAGCTTTTCTCTCCTCAGCCAGAAGCTTTTCATGCGAATCCACGCCCTCCCTCATAAGCCGATCATAATAGCTTCTTACCACCTGGTCCACTTTCCTCCTCATGCGAAAAGTGGGAGCCGCGAGCCAAGCTAGACCAAGTTTTTCCATAGGTAATCAGAAATCCAATAAAAATTTAAGCATTCTTAGGTAGATGCAGAAAACTGACCCAAGATTAGCGTTCGTGCGCGCCGTTGTGCAGTAAATCGATCGCACACTACAGCAAGCAACCATACTCAATTATAGGATTGTTGAAAACTTGAGCCTCTCAAATATTCTATTATCTTCGAGTGTGCTTTACCGTTAGTAGCGACAAGCTGTCCCTTATATGGACTCCAAGATCTTCCATCCAAATCGGTTACTTTCCCACCGGCCTCTTCCACAATTAAGCCGCCAGCAGCGATGTCCTCGGGCTCGACTGTGAGGTGAATGCATATGTCAGCTTCACCAGAAGCTACTGAAACAAGGTCTAAAGATGGGGCACCAAAAACTCTAGTAGTAAAGACAGAGTCGATCAATTTACCCAATTTCTTTAGAGGTTCTTTGTCGTTGAAGTAAAGTTCGCTTTCATATATCATAAGGGCGTCATTCAATCCTTTTTCAGACACACTTATTGGTTTACTATTCTTAGATGCCCCTCCATTTTTCTCCGCTACGTATAATTCATTGAAAAAGGGCAGGTACACAACGCCTAAGATCAACTCGCTCTGATGTTCCAAAGCAATGGAAACACCGAAATACGGAAATCCATAGGCAAAGTTGTTCGTGCCATCCAAGGGGTCAATAATCCATTTATAATGAGAGCTTCTTCTTATCTCCCCGGCCTCTTCTGACAAAATGGAATGCTCGGGGAATTCATTGCTGATACTCTCAATTATTCTCTTTTCACTCTTAATGTCTGCCTCTGTTACTAGTTGCCCACTCGACTTCCTTTTTGCTTCGAGATTTTTCCGAAAACTCATCATTAGTACATCTCCAGCTTCTCTTGCAGCTTGAATAGCTGTTTCTCGCATTTGATCTAACAACTCTGATCGACCAAACAGGTAGATTATTCAAGGAACGAATTCTATCGCTTTCTCAATATTTAGGTGGGACACAAAAAAGTCGTCTGTGTCTTAGGGTTTCAGGAGTTGTTGGACGGTCGGTGGACTTGGGCTTAACCCCTTCTTGCTTCTGAGCTCCTGTACCAACTGCATCTTCATACTCGGTGGAACGGTCTCCCATCTGGAGAACTCAGTTCCCCAGAACGCCTTCCCTCCAGTTGCGCTTCTCATGACGTCCGAGATATCGAATGTTTCTGACGCTGGAAGCTCGCCTGTGACATATGCGAGGCGGCCATGTTGTTCAATAGAGAGTATTTTACCCCGCTTCTGCGATATTAGGGTGGTCACGGACCCAACATCCTCCATAGGGATCTTCACGTTGATCTTCAGCAAAGGCTCTAGGAGAATTGGATCTGCCGATAACATAGCAGCAAATACTCCGTGTCTTGTTGCTGGGATAATCTGCGCCGGACCAATGTGAACAGGATCCTCGTGCACCGAAGCATCCATCAGCTTTACCTTTACTCCTCGAACAGGCTCTCCGGCCAACGGACCCTCCTCCATGGCGTCAACAAAGCCAATCACTATTGAACCCTTAACTTGATCTAGCCTCTGAACTCCCTTCGAAATGTCCGTGAATATGTTGCCATGGGGGTCCATAGCCCACACCCCCCTTGCCTCCTTCGTATCCCAACCATGGTCCCTCAGAGTGCTCGCCATCTTTTTTCGGTCAAAGCCTTCGTATATCACACCTTTTTTGATCAGCTCTAAGACCTCGGGCTCCAGCGCATCAACTGCGATAAAAACCTTGTTATGCTTGTTCGGAGACTTGGATTCGTAGGGACCACCACTACCTTTGATACTCTCCCTGTATATGACTGTGGGCTCAGATGTTATGATATCGATCCCAGTCTTCTTGATCCATGTCGTGGCTATTTCTAGATGTAGTTGTCCCATTCCGGAGATCAGATACTCTCCCGTTTCCTCATCAATCTTCGTCACTAAGGTTGGGTCTTCTATCGAGAGTTTTCTAAGAAAGTCGACGAGTTTTGGTAGATCCTGACTGAGCTTCGGTTCCACAGCCATAGTCATGACAGGTTCTGTAACATACTGGACTGCCTCAAACGGAACGGTCTCCTTTGAGGAGGATATTGTTTCACCTGCCCTCGCCTTAGCCAGCCCCAAAAGGGCGGGAATGTTGCCGGATGGGAGAGAACCCACGATCTCACGATATGGACCCATGTAGATGCAGACCTGTTGGATTCTAGAGGGTGCTTTCGTATTGATGAGATATACAGGGTCACCTCCGTTAACGGTCCCCGAGAACAACCGTCCTGTTGCAACCAACCCAGCTTGAGGATCAACGTTAATGTTAGTGACACACATTACAGCCGGCCCTTTCTCGTCACATTCAATCATAGCCTGCCCGAGCTCACTTTCTAGGTCCCCGCGCCAAATTTTCGGGATCCTATACTTTTGGGCCAAGTGCGGGGGAGGCATGTTGTTAATTACCATATCCAAGACTGATTCATGTAGGGGAGCCATCTCTACAAGATCTTTGACCTGATCTTTCTCATAGGCATCTACAATGTCCTTGAATACAATGCCCTTTTTCTGGGCGATCTGAAGGGTTAAACCCCACCGATCCTTAGCCGACCCGAAAGCGATGTCCCCTCCCTGAGGACTTATCTTCCATTTTTCACGAAACTCGGGTTCTGCGTAGGTGTCGATCAGCCCATTGAAGTCTGAAATGATCCTCTCCAGCCTCTCCTGTATTAGGTCTGGAGAGAGCCTGAGCTCCTTTATCAGACGATCAATCTTGTTGATGAATAAAACTGGTCTGACCCTTTCTTCGCAAGCCTGCCTCGTCACAGTCTCCGTCTGAACCATCACCCCTTCAACAGCGTCGACGACCACAACGGCACCGTCTATTGCCCTTAGTGAACGAGTGACCCTACCTGAAAAGTCAACGTGACCAGGTGTGTCTATCATGTTCACGAGATAGGGCATGCTTTCCCTCTCGTAGTAGAGGCTGATGTTCGCGGCCTTGATCGTCATCTGCCTCTCCTGCTCCTCTTCAAGATAGTCTAGGGCTAAAGCCTGACCAGCCATGGTTGGAGAGAGCATACCAGCGGCTGCCAGCAGCGAGTCAGTTAAAGTCGTCTTGCCGTGATCGACGTGGGCAATTATCCCTATGTTACGTATCTGATCCTTATTCTCCGAAATCTTAAGAATGTCTTTAGTTGTTTTGAAACGAGGCATGCGTACTCATCCCAGAAAGGGCTTAGGCTTTATGCACACGCGACCTTTATTAATTTTTGGTGTTATCAGCCCACCAGAGTTAATAAACCTTTCTCCACAAGTCCCTTCATTCAATCTGTTAAAAAGTGAGAGAATCAAAGGTCAATCGATAGGCTACTTAACTTTACTCTATCGTCGAGTGCCTTCTCCTCATGTCCTCCTCCGTTTTATTCAAGCGACGCATCAGCTCTACTACAATACTGTCAAAGAAGACCAGACATGAAGCCTCGAACAGTGTCCCTAAGGGCGCAGGATGCTCTCGGAGTTCCGCTTCTTCAGCCAGTTTCGTTTTGCCTTTTAATACAACCATGTGATCCGCAACATTCCCTATCGGAGAATCTACGTTAGAGGTGACAGCGATCACTTTCCCCCCAGCTCGCTTGGAACTCTTGGCGGCCTCTACAACAAATGTGGTCGCACCTGAGCTAGAAATGGCGAGGAGTACGTCATCTCTGCCGAGGGCAGGGGTTATTGTCTCCCCAACAACATAGGCGTTGAACCCGAGGTGCATGAGTCTCATGGCGAAAGCCCTTCCGATAAGTCCGCTCCGTCCAGCCCCAACCACAAAGATCTTACGGTCCCCAAGGTCTGTGATCATATCTATCATTTTTTCCACTTGCCCCGTTTCAAGGGATGATATAGATCTTTTAATTCCACCCAAGATCTCCTCAGCGGTCGCTTTTAGCCCAGACATCCTCGAGTCGCCTGCAGAACAGAAATTATATGACACCAATTTAATGTTTTGGTCACTCTCCACGCGTGTCGTCAACCCAAACTTCAGCGATCCTCAATCAGCAAGTGCGCGTGAAGCTAGAACCTTAATTGAGGGAACTTGAGGATGGTCATGGGGACAAAGAGACGAATAAATACTCCGAAAGCGAGGGCTATGAGTGAGAAAGAAAGAACGAGGTGGTCCACTGGTCTCATCTCAAGGATGAATAGGTTTGTGCGCTTTTTCTCGGCTCCGAAGGCCCTTGACTCCATGGCTTCGGCCATCTCCATGCTTCTTCTGATGGCTCCAACTATGAGAGGGATGAGGATAGGTATGTAGTTCTTTATCCTCTTGAGGAAGTTGCCTTTCTCGAGTTCTAAACCCCTAGCTTTCTGAGCATCAATTATCGTCTGGGCCTCGTAAGCCAACACTGGAACGAAGCGGACAGCCGTAGTGAAGGCGAAACAGAACTCGTAAGGGAGGTGAGCTTGCTCAAGAGCCAAGCCCAAGTCATCAGGCGAGGTCGTGAGAAAGAATATTGAGAAAGAAGCGGTGATAACCAGAAAACGCAGAGCCATGGCCGTCGAGTATGTTAGGACATCTCCGGTTAGGCTCCACCCGGCTGAAATAGAACCGACAACAAAATTGGTTACGAAAATCATGAGGGCGAGCAGGAGACCACCTTTTAGGGACCGAACCCACTCCTTTTTCACACCAGCTAGGGAGACAAGGGGTATCTGAAAGAAGAACAGCAAAAGTAGCGGAATGAGTTCGGTGAACATGACGGCCAAACCGAAGATCACACTTGACAAAACAAACTTAGTTCTAGGGTCTAAACGATGAATATGTGACGATACCCTTTTGAACCTAAGACCTTCGAAAACACTCATGCGCCTGACCTCCTCACCAAGCTGGCAAGCAACCTCTCAGCTTCATCAACATCCATAACGTTCCTAGGCAAGCCGAGGCCCCTAAGCTGATAGAACAGTCTAGTAATCTGAGGCAGAACAAGAGACGCTTTCTCAACGACCACCCGGTCCGTCAACACTTCCTTTGCTGTGCTGTCTCCAACTATTCGTCCACGCGAAATCAAAACAACTCTAGGGTTGCAATCAACGACGAATTCGACATCGTGGGTCACTATGATAACGGTCTTACCCTGAGCGTTCAGCTGTCTGATGAAATGAAGCAGCTTCTCCTTCTGGTGGTAGTCTTGACCTATGGTCGGCTCGTCCAAAATCACGATTTTAGGATCCCAAGCCAAGACTGAGGCTAAGACTACTCTCTTTCTCTCCCCACCGCTCAGCATGAAGGGAGAAGTCTTTCTGTACCTTACGAGGTCTAAGAAGTTCAGGGCCCACTTGACCCTCTTGGAGACTGTTGCCTCGTCAAAGCCGAAGTTTCTAAGGCTAAAGGCTATTTCATTCTCAACGGACTCGCAAAAAAGTTGGTGGTCTGGATTCTGAAATACGAGACCCACTTTCCGAGACAGCTCCGCGACGCTCAGCTCCTTCGTGTTACGGTCATCAACAAAAACGTCTCCTCGAGTAGGCTTAAGCAAGCCGTTAAAGTGCTTCACTAAGGTCGTCTTGCCAGCGCCGTTCTCGCCCATCAGCGCGACGAACTCTCCATCCCTTATTTCGATGGAGACTCCCTGGAGGGCCTCAACGCCGGAGGGGTATGAAAAGTGGATGTCCGTTGCTCTTATCATCTTGTCAAGAACTCTCTCAAAGATTGATTGAAATCTTCTGTGGAGGTCGGGGGTCGCCCGATGTCGATTCCGGTTTTTTTCAGCTCTTTATGAAGTCTTACGACCTTGGGTATTCCGATTCCCAGTAGCTTCGCTTCCTCGGAGCTAAAGACATCTCTCGGGGTTCCATCGAGCCTGATCTCACCTTCATCCATAACCACTACTCGGTCTGTATACTGACACAGCAGGTCAAGTCTGTGTTCGACTAGAATTATCGTTAAGTTCAGTCGCTTGTTGAGTTTACTTATCACCTGAAAGAGTCTAGTTGCAGCCATCGGATCGAGGAAGGATGTGGGTTCATCCAAGATCATTACCTTGGGCTTCATGGCGAGAACGCACGCGATGGCTACTCGCTGTTGTTGACCACCAGAAAGCTCGTAAGGGGCTTTCTCTTTTAGATCCTCTACCCCTGTCACCTCCATTGCCCACTTCACACGCCTTTGTATCTCCTTTCTGGATAAAGCTAAGTTCTCAAGGCCAAAAGCGATGTCCTTCTCAACAGACAGGGCGAAAAGCTGGTTCTCAGGGTTTTGAAAAACAAAGCCGACGTGCTTGGCCAATTCACTTATTTCGTGATCTTGAACTCGCATGCCAGAGATCACGATCTCTCCTTCTATTTTTCCACCATAAAAGTGGGGTATCAAACCGTTGATACATCTGCAGAGCGTAGTCTTTCCACAGCCACTTGGGCCGGTCAGAGTAACAAAGCTTCCTTTCTCAATCCTAAGGTTCACAGCCTTCAACACCTGTACTTCGGAAGCAGAGTATGAGTAAGAGAGAGCCTTAACCTCGACTACGCTCAAACTGACCCCCAGCCGTAAAAACAAAAGATTACAATGGCTATCATTTAAGGGTAGCTACTCAAAAAAGATTATCCTAGTATTCTTTTTCTCAGCAATTCTGCGCATGCCTTGAAAGCTTCCTCGAGTTTACCCTCACAGTTGACCCCAGCCGAAGCAAGGTGACCACCACCCATACCGTGAAGGCTTTCCCCTAGTGGTTGGGCTATGTCTCGGCCTAGATGCACGCCCGTCTTCTTGTTGAGGTCATAAGAGGACCGCAAGCTTATCTTCAAGTTTCCGTTCCTTTCTACTCCAACGACAGCAACGTCTGCGCCGAGGATAAGCAGTGCCCTTGCCGCGGAGGCTTGATACGAGGCCACATTAGAGAATGCTGCTATCCATTCTCCGAGTTTTAGAATTTTTATTCTACTAGCCGCCTTCAGTCTGGCGACGCGTTCCGATCTGCTCATGGGCATCGATAAGAAATCCAGCTCCTCTTTGGCATCTAAACCAGAGTCTACCAACTCTGATGCAGCCTTGAACGTTTCTGAGTTTGCCAAGGAGAAGTGTTTTGTGTCACACGCTATTCCGAGAAACATTGCCCTAGCCTCGTCCTCGCTGGGCTTCATCCAGGCTTCCTTGAACATGCGATGAACTATTTCACAGGTGGACGATGCGACCTCGTCGATCACGCAGAGGGAGGCCAATGACTCGGTTTTCGGATGAAGTGTGTGATGGTCTATTATGACCAGCGGTTTACGCAATGCTTCCAGTCTTGTCTTCCATTCGCCTAGTTGCTGAACGGTGTTTGTATCCAGCAAGAAAATGACATCCGCCTCCTCGATGCGAGGAGTAGCAACCAGCCTCAAAGGAATTCTATCCAAAGCATGCTTTGAGAGTTTGCTTATCCCCTGCGCAGCCGATATCTCAACGCTGAGTTTAGAGTTAGACCTCTTCAGAAGCTTGGAAAAAGCGTATGCTGAGCATAGAGCGTCTAGATCGGCGTTGTGATGACAAAGCAAAACGAGAAGCTTTGCCCTAGTCTCAGCCAATATGTTGATTATTTTTTCAAAAAACACCAAAAAATCTCCCCGTCCTCATTCTATCCACTTGTTTTCACTCGATCGACTTTGAGCACCCTACTACCATTGGTTAAACCTTTGATACTAGAAAAAAGTCTTTATTGTCACTACTCCAGTAGGTTCTGTCGGAGAGATACCGTTCACGCGACCAAGTAGACTACTCAGCACGCTTCAGTTGCGCTTGAACCCGCTTTTGCAACTCCATTAGCTTTTTTCTGGTACTCTCTTCCTGCCTTGCCAGAACAGTCACCCTCGTGTTGACAATGTCCTTTCGGTCCTTAAGTTCATCCATTACCTTCTGTCTACCTGACCTAACCAACAGAGACCCAACTGACTTGTAGACCGCGGTTTCATCGTCCATCTTCTCAAGCTCACTCAAGGCCCTCTCGATCTCGGAGAACTCAAGCTCCAGCTGTGTCTTTTGCGACACGACGACCTCCAGAGTTCTTTGAAGCTGCTGAAATCGGAGGAGTTGTTCCCGAAGCTGTGGAGGCAAAGAAGGCGTCTCTTCACCCAATTCGATCCCTCAACTCTAGAATACGCACCTCAGGTAAATATAATTGAATGTTAAGAAAGCGATCAAAGACTTCGTTTCGATCGGGCACGCATACAATTTCTAGTGAGTCCCGGCGGTTAAGTCTTTTTGTAGTGCGCGATCACATTTTTCCCATTTGTAAATCGGTCGTTTTTCCATACATCAGCCTTGTAGCTGTATCCCCTCTTTTCCCAATATCCAAGTTCCTTTCTCTTTGCGAAAGTTATCCGCTCAATCCACATGGCACTTTTATAAGCATACTTGTCAGGGACGACTATTCTCACAGGACCGCCAAGCGGCACTTCGAGATCTCTGTCATTGAGCTTGCAGGCTAGAAGCACATTATCTTTTAGAAGACCTTTGAGATCTAGGGAGGTGGTATAACCGTCTGAACATATGAAAGAAACGTATTTTGCTTCTTTCGCGGGACTCACAACCTGAACTAACGTACTGAATTTGACCCCGTACCACCTGAGATCACTGACGCTCCACCCCTCTACACAGTGGAGATCACTCTTGACTTCGATGGATGGGAGTCTGAGAAAGTCTTGCCAACTTAGCTTAAGTGGATTTTCAACTTCACCGTCAATGGTTAGCGTCCATTTTTCCAAGTCGACCTTTGGATTTTCTGGAACGATTCCGGGGTGATCTATGTTCCACCTTAGAAGAGCATCGATTTCACGCTGGCCTGAAGGCAATCTATTATTCTTCATCTCACAGGAATACGATCAAAAACACAGTATTAAACGTTGTTAGATTATGGCTAACTCTACTCGCTGCTACTCGCGCGCGAGGAGAAAAGACTTAAACTAGAGGAATAGTGTGGATAGACGTGAAAAAATGTCCTCTGAGGTTAAGATGTATCGTAGGCGTCTCGATGAAGTGAAAGCGCCGAAACGTCTTATAGAGGTTGTTAAAGACTTCGAGAGAACTGACCAAAGATACATTGTTTGACTCCCCTTTGGATGCGTGGATTTTACACTCGTTTGCATTAGCTATCCATTTTGCGCGCGGCACAGCGACCAAGATCCCCATGCAAATCTTATGATCCATCATTTGCTCAAACCGCGGGAACACATAAGTGTTATAAGTGCATGCGTGACAAAGGTGTTTTTAAGAATACATGAGCTATTCCGGGAGAAGATTTGGCGGGAAAAAGTAAAGGCATCCTCAGAATCTTAACGGTTGTTTCGATTGTGGCAACTCTCTCAGTTTATGCAGTAACAATAGTTTCAGGCTACACCTCGGCAGTCTCCTTCGCCCAGAACGCTATGGGCATCGCCTCGTCTGAGATGCAGATATCAGGCGATCCCAGTACAGGCATCACTTTTACCTTCCTATTGCCCGTACAGAATCCTGGATTACTTGAGGTCACTGCGACGCTAAACCTGAAGGCTCTCTCGGCAGCGGAGGAAGTGATCGCTGAAGGCGTCAGCTCCAAAAGGATTCCGCCAGGTTCAAGTGATGAGTTGTTTGTAAGCCTGTTTGTTCCTCCCAATGAGGTCGAAGCCTTTGCGCGCGGGCGCATATTCTTGGAATGCAGGACGCTTTTCAATTTGGTCGGAATCAGCCTTTCGTTGGAAGGAGAGGCACCTTCTCCAGGATCATGAAGAAATGAATAGAGTTTGGAAGATGGTTAGTATGCGTAAGATCATAAAAGCCGTATTGTCCGCAGTTTTACCCATCATAATTCTTGTAGTAATTCCGAACGTTGGCCTACAATTCTTGTTCCAGAGCATACCTGCGGAAATGCTTCCATTTATAGAGGAGATGATTCCTTTACACGGCATCGTTATGGCGATGTCCGTCATTGGTGTAATACATGCTATCCTATCCTTCTCTTCGAACATGGTTGAGGATTGGTCTCCAATAAAATTGCTTTCATCGATAGCTTCAGCCTTCGTCTCGTTCTATATGTTTCTCCTTTTGCTCGGGTTAGGAGACCCCTCGCGTATGGGCATAATTCAGTTGTCTGTTGAGATGGCTACTATGATAGCTACTATAATATCGGATTTCAGGTTCTTCATCACCCTTGAACTCTTGCTCTTGGGAATCAGCATCTTCAGCGCGATCATCAAGTTCTATTTCGCTAGAAAAGAACACCTCGAAGGTCGTTAGATGACGCCCACGCGGACAAGCAAATATCCAACGCATTTACATCTATAGCCTTTTCAGATTTTTCCAATTTTTATCCATAGCCTGTTCCAAACTATAGTGTTATTAACCTTATTTCTCATGACCATACTCGTGTGGTACTATGGAAAATGAAAGGATGCAGCTCATCGAATTCTTTCTAGGACTACTGTTAATAGTCATCGGTTCCATATCGCTATGGTGGTCTAGGCAATTAGTGTGGATACAGATCTATCCTCCACCATGGGAGAAGCAGCTCATCGAAGCTCTGCCCTTTGCATTCGGGATTCTGGGTGCTTTGCTTATGATAGACGGCGTAAGAAAGATGATCAAAAGACCCAGGAGGCAAAGTTAATTTCAATTATCTGGTCGTTGCTCGTAGAGAAGGTTTCCATAATGCGCGCACAGCTGAGTGGTCGAATTCTGAACGCCAAACCTTCAAAGGGCTAAACACTTAGACATCCCAAAGCTTTCACCAACATCGCAACCCAACGAAGATAACTGTTCACGACAGCCCTCAAAGCTGAGGTATCCTCAGTCTCGAAACGCAAAACAAGAGTACGCCCCTTGATACCAACCTGAACCTTAGACTTGAAACCCACCGAAACACGCGTTTCAGGCTCAATGGAACGAGAAACAATTCCAGCAAAACTATGAGACGGAAGATCAAGAGAAACAATAGCGCTGCAAAACTCAGGAGATCCCAACTTTACACAGAAGCCTCCTCACCAGAGGGCCGCGACCGCCTCACATCACGCGCGGCGACCCCACCAATCTTCGAGCTAGGAGAATATGCACCACCAGCAAAGGTGAAACCACACTTCCCGCACCTCCAAACACCAACGCTCACGCGCCTAACACCACCGAACCCACATCTCTTACAAAGATGACGAACCTTCAGCTCAACCTCAACGCGAGCCACTCTCTTCCTAACGGTCACACCATATCTGGCCCCAAACCTACCTGCAGGACCCGCCTTCTTCTTCCTCACCAAAGCCTACACCCCCAGAATATCACGCCTCAACTCTTCAGACTTCTCAATGGCAACATCGATAGCCTCCAAAACCTCGTCAACTGAAAAGACACCAGCACCCCCCTTCTGTAGAGCGCAGACATTACCATCTTTATCAGTGGTCACAGTGATCCTAGCGTCAGCAACCATCTCCTCATCAAGCGAGGGGTCAACGACAAAATCACCACCAATCCTCACCATCGTTACCGAAACAGGATAGCTCCTAAAGGGCAACGGAACATACTTACTCTTAGCCTCCACTTCACCGCCCTTGCCCACAACATACTCCGTCACTCTGGAACTCATAAGAGCCGAAACAGAAGCCAACAGGGAAGCATCGAAAAGGTTCCCGCACTGATCGAGAACATAAATGTCGACAAAAACGACGAGAACTTTCTTCCCTGGAATGAGACAAAGCTTCTCAAGGTCTATGGCCTTGGATTCCCGAAGCCCCCTGTCAACAACTCTCGCCAACTCAACCGAATACTCGTCAGGAGGGCCAGGCTCGAAAGATGGTGAAGCTAAAGGCGTGAGTTCAGCGTTCACAGTAAGGGCACCAGACTCAGGCCTATCTGGATAAGGCTCACCAACCTCAACCTTTACACCAACAATAACCTTTGTCTCACCAACAGAAACCAAGGCAGAGCCAGCAGCCTTCTCAACAACATCCCTCTCAACCCTTATCTGTCTGTAATCCTTAACCCCCCTACCGTCAAGCCTCTTGCCCTCGGAAAGTAGCTCCAGAATCCTCTTCCTTTCGATGTTGGAGATAGCCTCAGACGAATCACCCAATATGACTTAACCCCCTTTCTCTCCTTGACCAGGCTCTCCAGCAGCCCCAACAACCAAATACTTGCCTCTCAAAGCCTCCTTCTGTAGAGTATTTATCCGCTTACATCCATCAACCGCAAGCTTAAAGGCCTGATCAAACTCGTCCTTACTCAGAAGCCCATCCATCTGCAATAGGGTCACAACCCCCATCTGTGGTGCGAAAGCCACGGGTAAATCAGCCTCACCTTCCTTGTCCTCAACGTCGTTTGGGTCCAGCACCAACTGACCATCAACCTTCCCAGCAGCGCAAGATGCAACCAAATCCCTCATAGGAACCCCAGCATTAGCCAGCGCGAGAGAGGCAGCAGTTATTCCAGCACACCTAGTCCCACCATCGGCCTGCAGAACCTCAACAAAAATGTCAATCATAGATCTAGGATAAAATTCAGAAAATATAACGGGCTCCAACGCATCCTTTATGACCTGCGAAATCTCCACCTCACGCCTCGAAGGAGCAGGACTCTTCCTCTCCTCTGTAGAGAAGGAAGCCATACGATAGTAACACCTTACCAAGGCTTTATTATGTAAGGAGGCGTGCCTAGGATAAACCTCCCTAGGACCGTAGACCGCGGCAAGAATCTTGTTCTTACCCTGCTCTATGTAGGCCGAGCCGTCCGCCCTCTGAAGGAGACCAATCTCAATCTTGATTGAGCGAAGGTCATTGGGTTTCCTACCATCAACCCGACCCCCACCCTTACCGACCAATTTTTTACGAACCTTGCCCACCATCGACAAATCCACTCACTTTCTCTTCCCTATAAACTCGCCAACCCTGTTCGTAAGCCCTGACGTATGAGCGTCCCTCTCAATCATGCGAATCACCTCAACCGCCAATACCTCGTCTTCGACCTTCTTGCCTATTACCAGAATATAACCATTTTGACCAACAGTAATCTGACAGCCTGTCCTATTCTTAACCAGCTCGATCATCGATCCCTTCTTCCCGATGAGCCTCGGAATCTTTGTAGGGGTCATTTTGACCACATAACCGGACTCCGCCTTGCCAAGTCCTCGACCCTTGATCGTGAGTCTTGGATCCAAAGTGCGATCGAACTCCAAGACTTTAGCGATTATGACATCGCCAACATCAAGTATGTCCCTCAACTCATCTCTGCGGGAGTCAAACGGACGCCCAGACGCTCCAGAAACGAAAAGAATCCCCTTGTATGGGGAATTTATGTCAACCACCCACTCGCTCAAACCAACCTTCAAAACCTTACCGACAACCAAGTCATTGACGCTCGGCAGATAGCACCCATGAACCGCAATAACCTGTATCACTCGATTCTCAAAATCCACCAGCCCGACCTTGGAAGCGTAAAATCCCTCCCCATCTTTATAGACGTTTTCGCCCGCAGCATACTCGCCTTTAGCCAACAGATCGCCAGGAATGACCCACTGCCTACTTTCTACGAACAGCAAAACCAAAAAACCCTCTCATAAATCTTACACAGACACGCATCCAACTGTCTCAGCTCTCTTCACCCTATCTCAAACAACCGGTCAGCTACCAACACTTTACTTTTCGATAGGAAGCGGTACGCCCTTTAAAAACTTAACTTGAACATTACCGTGAGTGACGCCCCCAAGCTTCTCTACGAAACCTGCATGCAAACCTGCAGGCATCTCCACCACAGCAATCCAAGAGCCATCGGCCTGCCACTCCTCCTTCTCAATATTCCCAAAGCCCTTTACAATACCTATAGACCTCGCCGCATGCTCAGGAGGGATCTTCACGGCCACCCTAATCTGCTCAATTCTGAGAGGAAGGATGGGTCTCAAGGCCTCGATAACAAGATTGGCCTGATCCTCCACTCCCCTGAAGGGATCAATTTTTATACGACTCTGCTCCATCGCCTGCTCTATTCTAACCACAGGATGGGGCTTATCGGTCCTTGGATCGATACAATGCCTGGAAATAAACGACACTATCTGCCTCCTCTTTTCTTCAACCAACCTGGTTCTCTGTTCACTCGTCAGCTGAAGTTCACCCTTTTTCAATATCGTCTCAGCAATTTTGATGGCATCTGAGGTTTTGAACATCTCCAGCAATGCCTTCTCAGGAGCACGAAGCCCCTTATTCGCATCCGTGAAAATAACGTCAACCATCAGAACTTCTGATATGTCAATAGATTCACCGCGCTTAAAATCGAGAGCCCGGTCTGGGTGCACCAAAATCTCAAAATGCGCACCAGAAACCGACAGGCGTGCAACTATGAACCTTGACGTTTTCCTTTCATCGTATCCCCGAATTATTCCGCTCATGCATCATTTACCGGCTTTATTCAGGCTTAGAAAATTTGCCCTTATCGATGTATTTTTTGACCTCCTGCTTTGTGAACAACTTAAACTGCCTCGTATCTGAGGGGATAACTGTGATCCTAATTTTTTCGGGTTCGAGCTTCCCTTCCACAACCTTTGACAGACATTTTATGGCCAGCAGTATCGATTGTTCCAATGACAAATCATCCGTGTATTCGGCCTCCAACAGTTCCTTTACCGTCTCACTACCTGCACCTAGGGCAACAGCTTTGTAACCCCACACGGCCCCACTAGGATCTATTTGGAAAATCCTGCAGCCAGTCTTATCGACGCCCCCAAAGATTATTGAAACACCGAAAGGCCGAACACCAGCGTGCTGCGTGTAAATTTGCGCGGTGTCACCAACCCTTTTTGATATGACCTCAACATCGACTGCTTCATCATATGTAAGTCTATTACTTTGAGCATATACTCTGGCAAGATCTATGAGGATGCGCGCATCTGAGCTTAGTCCAGCGATGGCTGCACCAATGTGCTCGTCTATTTGAAAGATTTTCCATGTAAAGTCAGGATCCTGAAGGTTAGAAGACGCCTTTTCTTCGGCTGCTAAAACCACGCCTCCAGAACACGCGATCCCCAGCACGATGGAGCCTCTTTTCACGGTCTCGAGGGCATACTCAACCTGAAATAAGCGCCCATCTGGAGAAAAGACGGTAATTGCCCGATCATAGGCTCCTGGCTTAGAAAACATGGTCAAACTTTTTAGCACCACATTGTTGAATTAGGGTTTACTAACAGTGATAAATACCAAGGTTATTAAAAACCTTTTCGTAGCTCGCTTTAAACTTCTTTGAATCATCCTATGTCTTTACTCAATAACGCGCACATTCAAAGACGATTTATCGTCATCCGTATAGGGGAGATTTAGCACGCGCCAGGCAGATACTTTCTTTTGAGAGACCTAACCGTTCCAGAAACACCGATCACATCTATCGCCACGGGTTTCCCAGAGACCCTGCGCATCTTTCTCAAAACCAGTTTGAATCTATCGACAAAAGTGTGGCCGCACCTGATTATGCCTAAGCCTATCCCTTGATTGTATTGTATAACGCGAACGCTTCCTTCACTAATTTTTGATTCTCTAGGCAAGTTCAGCATTTCTTGAGCGATCTCATTGAAAAGATCCCTTTTGGAAAAGTCACGACAGCCTGAAACTTTGAAAGCAAGATACCTCCTTCTGGTGAGTCTTACGGGCATATGCTAGTTCCTCGTCATTGTGGAATCAGGTCAAGACTACGATATGCATCAACTATTTTATCAAAACTCTTGGAGGGCAACTTGAGTTTTATTCGGATACGAATGGGATCGGAGTGCCCTATTTTAGATTCACCGAGGTAGGCAGACTGTTTATCCAGACGCAAGTACAAGTTGCCTTTATTGTCTATGTGACTGGTTATTTGAGAAAGTAGACATAGTTTATCGTCGGGTTCAAGTTCAGAAGCTATGTTTTCTATAAGCAACTTTGCGGTTTCTTCATCGCGAGTTTTTGAAAGAAAGTGAATTATCGGGTTTCCGTGATGACCCTTTAGATTCCTTCTTCTGAAGTCGATGACGTTTGAGTAGGGTTTTGGAATCATCCTTTGGACAGCTTCTAATGCTCTACTCGGGTCCTCAGTCGCGTGAACGAAGAAGGAGATCTCCACCAGAGAAACTGAGGGTTTCTGAGACATTTTGCTTTGCATTATCCCTCTAGGTGTTAAGAACGACCTCTCATCTTCTTACCAGCGCTTGTTAACCCTCTGTGGACTCTCCCTCTTTGGACGCCTTTGCATAGCCAGTTTATGTCGGCGTCTTTCTCTATGTATGGAGAGTTTGGGTCTACAAGTATTACCTCGAACCATTTGTACTGACCATCCTCCCAGACCCAGAAAGAGTTCAGTACCTCCAAGCTTGGGAATTCTCTGGCAGCCCTCTCTTCAGCTATGAGTCTTGAACTCTTTGCCGGGACGTATTTGGTTATCCCCGTTCGTTTCTGCCTTCGGCCGCCTTTTGACCTAGTTTTATGTAAACCTCCTCTACGAACACGCACTCGAGCAAGGACTAATCCTTGCTTTGCCTTATAACCCAGTGAGCGAGCTCGTGTTAGGCGGGAGGGTCTGTCTATTCTAATGACGGCTGGTTGTCTTCTCCACAGTAAGGTCTTGTGTTCCATCGAGTTTTTGAAGAGCTGTTCCTTGGGATTACTTACTGCTTCAGCGTGTTTATACATGAGAAAGCTACAAGCTCCTTTGATTTTGAAAGCGACTATTTCGTTTGATCCGTATTTAAACGGCTTTGGTAATTAGTTGCTTTAACCGACGTTGATAAACCTTACGGATTTTCCAACATCGACTTTATGCTGTCACCTATTTTGTCGCGCAAAATAATGAGGTTCGTGGAAGGTTGTTTTGGTGTCATTTCGAGGTGTCTCTGTTGCGTCATTATATATCTGGATGCGAACTATGATTTAGTATCAGACGCGGAAGGTGAGTGTGTTGTTGGTTGGGATTGTCGGGAAGACTGGTGTGGGGAAGTCTACCTTTTTTAGCGCTGTTACATTGATCTCTGTTGCCATTGCAAGCCGCCCATTTACGACAGTCAAGCCGAATAGGGGGGTGGGTTATCTTAGAGCACCTTGCGTCTGCAAAGAGTTTGATGTGGAAGATCAGCCTGTCAACTCAGCTTGTGTAAATGGGGTTCGACTTATACCTGTCGAGATTGTGGATTGTGCTGGGCTTATTCCCGGGGCTTGGATGGGTAGAGGGTTAGGTAACCAGTTTCTTGATGAGATTAGGAAGGCGGACGCCCTTATTCATGTCGTCGATGCTGCTGGCGCTACTGATGAGGAGGGCAGACCGTGTAAGCCCGGCACGAGGGACCCTTTGAAGGATGTTGAGTTTCTTGACTACGAGATCGCTATGTGGTTGACGCAGATCATGAAGCGGGATCTGGGGAGGATTGCTCAAAAGTCTGAAACTCTCAGGATGTCGCCTGTTGATCTTCTGTCTGACAGGTTGAGCGGTTTGGCGGTCGGTCGAGAGCATGTGGCTAAGGCTTTGAAGGAGACGGGTTTGGAGACTAAGAAATTTTCGTTGTGGAGTGATGATGACATTTTTGAGTTTATGGTTATTCTGAGGAGAGCGGCAAAGCCAATGTTGATCGCTGCAAACAAGATTGATTTGCCCTATGCTGAGGGGAATGTTGAGAGGCTGAAGGAGGCTGGTTATCCTGTTGTTCCTAGTTGTGCTGAGGCCGAGTTAGCTTTGAGGAGAGCTGCAGACAAGGGGTTTATTGATTATGTGCCCGGGGACTGCAATTTTGGTTCGAAGGCTGAGGCTCTAACTGTTGAGCAGAGGTCTGGTTTGGACATCATCAGGGAGAGGATTTTGAGGGTGTGGGGTGGCACCGGTGTCCAGGAGGCTCTGAATAGAGCTTTCTTTGAGTTGTTGCAGATGGTCGCTGTCTACCCTGTTGAGGATGTTGAGAGGTTGAGTGATCATCATGCTCGTGTTCTGCCTGATGTTTATCTTGTTCCCTTTGGGACTACCATGAAGGAGTTGGCTTATTTGATTCACTCTGAGCTCGGTGAGGGATTTATCTACGGTTTGGATGTCAGAACGAAGAGGAGACTTGGCGAGGACTATGTTTTGAGGGATAGGGATGTGGTCAGAATCTATTCAGCTAAGGGGAGAGGCTAGCTCTCCGGAGGCCCAGTATTCTCGTGCGCCAGCGGTAAGGGGTTTTGTTGTTTCAGCGTCATTTTCTCACCCTTTCCCTTTCTTCCTTCACCTGCATTCAAATCACTTTAAGCTTAAAGAATATTGATAGTTTACTTATTTTAAGGTGTCCATATGATTCATCGCCACATTTTCAGGGCTTATGACATCAGAGGAGTCTTTGAGAAGGATATTACGCCTGAAACGGCCCTCAGGATCGGGAAAGGGTTTGGTACGTACATCGGAGGCCAAGGCAAGAAGCTCGTGGTGGGCAGAGACGTCCGACTAAGCGGACAGGTCTTGGAAGAGACACTGACGCGCGGACTGGCCTCTGCGGGCTGCGCAGTGCTTGAGGTGGGAGTTGTCCCAACCCCTATTCTCTCATTTTCAGTCGTCAGGTATGATGGAGACGGTGGTGTGATGATCACAGCCAGCCACAATCCTCCTGAGTGGAACGGGTTCAAGCTCTTCAAGAGAGAGGCGGTTGCCTGCGCTCAAGGAAGTGGGATGGAAGAGGTCAAGGAGATCGTATTCTCGGGGAAGTTCAAAACGAGCCGAAAGGGAAGTGTGAAGAAGTACGGCAGGGCCTTGGCTGACTACGCTGATTTTGCGGAAGATAGGATCGAGATCGGGAAGCCTCTGAAGATTGCCTTGGACGCTGGTAACGGCACATGCGGGTTGATTGCGCCCGAGCTTTTCAGACGCTTTGGTTGCGAAGTGATTCCGATCAACTTGGAGCCGGACGGGAGGTTTCCAGCTCATCTCCCTGAGCCAAAGGAGGAGACTCTAACGGATTTGATGAGGAGCGTCACAGATGAGGGCGCAGATTTTGGCGTGGGTTACGATGGGGACGGGGACAGAGCGGTCTTTGTGGACGACATGGGGAGGATAGTGCCAGGTGACGTCACGCTAACCGTCTTTTCAGACTACTATTTGGAAAAAAAAGAGAACGCAAAGATAGTTTTCGACATCAGTTGCTCTTCGAGCGTTGAAGAAGCGATCAAGGCACGTGGCGGGATCCCGATCGTGAGTAGGGTTGGGCGCGCTTTCATTGTGGATATCATGAAGGGAGAAGGCGCGGTTTTTGGAGGGGAGAAGAGCAGTCACTTTTACTTTTCTGAAATATACGGCCTCGACGACGGCGTGTTTGCTAGTCTGAAGATGGCCGAAATTCTATCTAAGAGGGGTGAGAGGCTCTCAGAAATTGTGGACGCCAAACCCAGATATCCTTCGACGCCAGAAATGAACCTCAACTGTCCTGATGAAAAGAAGTTTGCGGTCGTTGAGGCGCTGAAGCTTGAATTCAAAGAATCAGGATACGAAACCGTCGACATAGATGGCGTGAAGGTCTTCATGTCTGACGGATGGCTTCTCATAAGACCATCGAACACCATGCCACAGGTGAAGATTACAGCAGAGGCAAAGACAGAGAAAAGACTGAGGGAGATCGTAGAATCTGCACAGAAACGATTGAGGGAAAAGATCGGAGAAAAAGTTTAAGACTTTTACCTTAAATCCAACTAAACGCCCATGTTTTTATACTTCATCAGCTTTTTCATCAATTCTCGTCTTTTCATTGGAGAAACAGCTATTCTGTTTTCCCTTTTTACGTAACTTTTCTGGTCGACCAACATCATTTTATTCGGCTCGAGATCGTCATACAAACAAACGCCAGGTCCAACTATGCTGCGTGGGCCGATCCTGACCCCCGGTAAGAGGCAGGAGTTGACGCCAGTTTTACAATCTTCTGCCATTATGACCCCAAACTTTGTTCTGCCAGAGTCTATCTCCTTACCGTCTATTTTTAGAAATACGTTCTTCTCGTCGAACCTGAAGTTCGCAGTTATCGTGCCTGCACCAAACGAACAGTTGTCAGAGATTATCGAGTCGCCAACGTAGTTTGTGTGAAACCAACAGTTATTGCCTATTAGAGAGTTCTTTATCTCGCTGGAAAACCCTACAACGCAGTTGTCGCCAATTGAAGAGTTGTTCCAAATGAGGCTGTTGTTCCCGATCACGCTGTTCGAACCGACGTAGCATGGGCCTCTTACACAGGCACCTTCTAAAATCCTCGTCCCCTGCTTAATCCATACATTCTCCTCGATCTGAGCTTTCTCAGAGACGCTTACCTCATCCTCGATTATCTGCCCGTGGACATGCTTGTTCATCAAATATTCGTTTATCGTGAAAAGATCCCAAGGGTACTTGTAGGCGGAAAAGAAGCCGTCGTACCTAACGGCTCTAACAACATTTTTATCCTTAATAAACTCTTGAATGGCGTCCTCGTACTGATGATCAGAAACCGCGATCCTTTCGTAGTAGTCGAAAATCCTTTTTGTCATTATGTAGGCTCCTATGACCGCAAGGTTGCTTGGCTCCTGTCCCTGCCGGGGCTTTTCAACGATCTCTGTGACTCTTTCATTCTCCACCTTGATTATGCCCCACCTCCATGTTTCCTCTACCGGCTTGCAGGAGAGAACAATTTCCGAATCCGTCTCTTTCAACAACTTGATCATGTTCCTTATCAGCGATGCATCGAAAATGTCATCGGCGTTAAGGACGAAAAAATGATCCTCGACAAAATCTTTGGTTGTTTCTAAGGCGTTTGCGGTTCCTAAGGCTTTTTTCTGGTAAGTGTAACTTATGTCGACGCCAAGGTTGCCACCGTCTCCAAAATAGTCTTTGATACGCTCTGAACCGTGCCCGGTCACAATTATGAAATCCTCTAAGCCAGCCTCCTTCGTCGTTTCGACTACGTACTGAATTAAGGGCTTCCCCAAAACCTTGAACATCGGTTTCGGCTCGTTTACGGCCAGAGGAAAAACCCTTTTCCCTACCCCTCCTGCCAATATGACAGCTTGCATATTCTATCGGTCATCCCTTACTTTTTTCAAAAGCCTTTGACTTTTGTTCAGTCCATGCGGCTTGCATCGTATGCGTGTTCAGGAATCAAATATTTTAGATTTCTTTAATAAGTTAGTTGTGATTCTTGGTTGGAATAAACTTTTTGAGCGGTTGACTTTCCAGCACCTCTTTGAGCGACAGAACGCTTAATCCGGATACAGCGTCTCCGTATATTTCGCACCTTACCTTCTTGTTAATGTCCTCAGGGCTTCTTACCACGATTTCAACTTCATCATTGGAGGGCAATGTTGCATAGATGTGGAAATATCTGTTTGCCTTCCCTCCATCGGCCTTCTTACACCACTTCGACCTCAAGCCTTTATATTCTCTCTGGAGGACTGCAAGAACAGGTTTTGGGCTTCGCGAGAACACTAGTATATCTATATCGCTGCCCTTTCGCGCTGTACCCCTCCAAACGCTTCCGACGAGCCTAGGACTAAATGGTTCAACAAGGCTCATTACATGGAGTGCTTCCTTCCGAAGTCTTAGTATCAATTCCTTTCTGGATAACCCCTCGATATCATCAGTTAATCTATCGAGTTCTAAAGCAACCTCTAAGTTACTCGGTAAGATCCTGACACCCAGGCTTTGAGCCGCTTTCTTCTTAGCCTGCTTGTATTCGCAAGCAGATCTGTGATAAAGAAGCGCCGCGGCCTCCTTAGCAACCTTTGCCCTCATTCAATCATCTTCAAAAGAAAGAGTGCTTATGGTCCTAATTATTTTTCACACAACATATAGGGATCTGTTCTCGTTAGTTTCCCCTGATCTCTCACAACCAGCAAAATCAGAAAACACTATCTAGTGGCGTTGAAGCACAACATACCTTAGAGGACAAGAGAAGCTGCAAAGCTTGCTATCAAGCCAAATGCTAGGGCTATCGGTAGACCAGGAAACATGCGCCTTTTCTCAAGGACTTTCAGCCCAAGGTATACGCCTGTCAGGATTCCCATAGAGGACGCAAACCACACTTTGAAGCCGTAGACAAGAAGCATGCGTGAGGCAAGCATAGAGTAGAACACTAGGTCACCCAAACCCATATGAACATCTTTAAAGGTGAAACTGATACCCTTGAGCCTCTCCGGCTCAGCCTCACTTGCTATTTTACCCACTGGACCCCAGTACACAGCAATGACATCGTACAATGACAACAGGGTGAGGAGGAGTAAGCTACTCGTGGTTGGTATCGAAGCACCTAGAAACGCTCCTAAAGCTCCTCCCAGCAGCAAAGTGACTGTAACCTGCTTTATGCCCCTCCACTTGAAGATTCCATAAATCGCTGTAGCCGCAAAGACGACGGAGGTGGCATAAATCAGCAACGCGACCTCGTTCAGATCCTTTTCAAGCACTATGAAGAGGAGCTGTTGGTAAAAAATTGCGAGTGTAAGGACCACGAGCGCTACTGCGCATCTGAATATCAGACTCAGGACAGGCCACAAGCGATGCCTAATGACTATGTAGATAGCTACACCAGCAACAACCATCGTCGCAATGAAGATGGTAGCGTTCATCAACGGTCCGCCGGCTTCTTCAGGAAACAGCGTGATGGAAACAACTTCCACTTGAGCCATAATTACCAGCAGCGTGAAGAAATACGTAGCTACCAACGCGAATGCTATAGGAGCCAAGTATGATAGATTCGCCTTAAATTCTCTTTTGCTCAACCCTATCCTTCCAAGCCGAGCTTCTTTAAGTTTGACTCTACAAGTTTTGCGCATTTTTTACAGAAGTCTACACTCTTAGCATCGGTATCAACAATACTATTGGAGAAAAACATTACACATCTACTTTCCTCACAGTGTCGAAGGCCAAGCGTATGACAGAGCTCGTGAACAGCCTCTTTTTCGACACGTTCAAAGAAGACACTTTTATTGGGTGCATCGCCGTAGAATTCGGGTTTAAGCCTATGGAGAGAGATCAAGGCGATTTTGCCCGGACACTGTGCTTCTCCAAACACGAAGTTCAGCTTGGGAACAAACAGGTCGACTGAAGTCACACCTAAGACTCGATCTGTGTAAGCCGTCTCAAACTTCTCGTGAAGCTCTATTATGATTTTTGTTGACTGGTATTGTCTCCTGCTGCGGCTGTAAGATTCTTTTGGAACCGATACACCTCGTCTCGCTAAGACGACTCTTGTCTTTGGAAAGATCTTTGAAGTTGTCCTCTGTAAGACTAATAGAACCTCTTCATCAACTCTTCCAACAGCTAGGATCGTTATTAGGATGGCTGGACCCCCTGTACGCGTGCATCAAACTTTGAATATGTCCCCAGGCTTAGGTGCGACTGCGTCTATTCCGAGTTCGTCCTTTAGTAGTGACGCAAAGAGTTGACAGTTCTCTTCTCCCCCGTGAATCGTGAATGCTTTCGTGCAACCAGATCTCCTTGCAGTTTCAAGCAGCTGCCTCCTACCAGAGTGGGAGGTGAAGTCGAAGTGATCAACATCAGCCTCAACCTTTCTTATTCTGCCATTCAGCACAAACTTCTTCGTTTCTAACAACCTTCTGCCAGGGGTTCCAGGGATTTGATAACTTACCAAGAATATGGCGTTACTCCTCTTCTTAGCGACTTTGTTCATATAGAAAATGGCGTGTCCACCCTTCAACATACCCGCTGGTGAAACGATGACGCACGGCTTCTTTATCGCTAGTCTTCTATCTCTCCATCCCTTTATCCAGTGAGCCTTGTGCATCGCCTCGGCGAACATTTTTGGATTTCGGATGTAGTCTGGATGATTGAACAGGATTTCATTTGCGTCCTCAGCCATGCCATCGACAAAGACTGGATATTCAAATTTGTGCGCCTCCAAAACAAGCAAAATTTCTTGGCTTCTCCCGACCGATAGAGCTGGCACCAACACTGCGCCCCCGCGCTCCACAGTCTCCCTAACTCGTTCTATGAACCTCCTCTCGACCTCGCTTCTATCACCATGATCTTCGTAAGCATACGTGCTCTCACTGATCAAGACGTCTATTTCGTCATATGATTGGTCAGCACCCTCAAGAAGCCTGGTCTCAACAGCGTTCATATCGCTTGTGTATAGAATCCTCTTTGTAGAGCCCGAAACTACTGTTTGAGCGCCGCCTGGTATGTGGCCAGCGTTTAGAAGCTCAACCTCCAGATCCCCTATCTTGACAGGTTCCCTATACGCTGTCTTGATGTAGCAACTTAACATGTTTTCGAGGTCGATGTACTCGTAAGGAAGATAGTATCCTGTCACACGGATGAAGTCGGATATCAATAACTTCGTAAGATCGTATGTTGGGGGTGTACCATAAACGGGTGTGTGTCCCCTAACATGAAATATCGGGATGGAACCGCAGTGGTCGAGATGAGCGTGCGAAAGGATTATGGCGCTCACCTCACGCGGAGGGATATGCATGGGGAAGCCCGGCTCATGATTCAGCATGACTCCATAGTCTAGAAGGATTTGAGTTTTGCCAGAGCCGACAGCGATCGCCGACCTACCGACCTCTCCGGTTCCACCCAAAAACTTGATCTTAATATCGTCCGAAATCTCGGTCACCGCCATCCATGTAAGAACCGTAACCTCTCTCTATTTGCACATATACAGAGTCGTTTTATACTTAGCACAATATTAACTTTGGGGCTAGTCATAACTTCTCGACAATTTCACGCGCACGGGCAATGTCTCTAAGAGGATCGATGAACCTTAATATGAAGTAGGTTATTCCTATATCCACATATTCCTTCATCCTTGTTAGACAATCTTCTTGAGTACCGATTATGTTATCTGACTTAATCCTATCTAACCAATCCGAAAAAGGCATTGACTTATCAGATAGATTGTACATGCCCAGCATATCATCCATCAATTCTTTCTCACTTGCATATATGCCTGTAAAATCAGAAAAGAACGACTTCTCTATCTCTTGAAAGTTTCGACCAGTTTTTGAACAGTGGTCCTCCAGAACCTTTAGTTTATTTTGAAATTTCTCCACAGAACACGTAAAGTTACATCTGTCGGCGTAAGACGCAACAACATTTAGCGTAGTCTTCTCTCCACCTCCTCCAATAGTTATGGGTGGATGTGGTTTTTGAAGCGGTTTGGGCTCACAGTAGGCCTCCTTTATTCGATAATACCGTCCTTCATAGCTTGGCTTCTCCTGAGTCCACAACATCTTAATGATCCTCAACCCTTCACTCAACTTCTTAGCTCTTACACCAAGCTTTGGGAACGGTATTCCATACGCCTCATGCTCACCCTGATCCCAACCGGCTCCTATACCAAACTCCAACCTGCCTCCAGAAATGACATCCAAAGTAGCACCCATCTTTGCAAGAAGCGAGGGGTTTCTGAAAGAATTGCATAATACGAGAGGACCCAGTCTAATGGTCTTAGTTAAGGTAGACAACGCCGAGAGGACCGTCCAACATTCAAGCCTGTAAGCACCATGCGCGCGCAATGTCAAATGGTCTCCTAACCATATTGAATCGTAGCCAAGTCTCTCACACTCAAGAGTTAAATCTCCGACAGCTTTCCATCCCTTTGAACAAACTTCTCTATTGCCTAAGAATATGCCAACTTTTATTCTCTGCAAACATAAACACCCTGCATTTTCTGAAGAATATAATTACAGAATATTCATCCTCCCTCAAGGCACCAATAATGCCTTTGCTCAGTCCGGGAATCTAGTTGGTTTAAGCAATCGAGTGCGCGATACTTTTTCTCTCGATAATTCCTTCGTTAGGTCAAGGTATTTAAATCCGTATTCTTTGGTAGGAGAAATCGCGGTTTGCTCATGGTACTCATTCCAACTGACGATGAAGACCAGACTCGGGTTACCCAACTTGGCAAGCCTGAAAAGGATTCGGTAAGTGAGACCGTTTAGGCGTGGTATATAATATTTTGTTGGACGACCCAGCATTCTCTCGTCGTATCCAGCCATTACATGGCGAACCTTCATGTCGTAGGAGAGGTAGCGAACCATATACATTCTGTTATCTTTTGGTGGCTTTTCGTACATCACTACGAGAGGCTTTCCGTCAAACAGAAAATAATTGGGAGACTGGAAGTATCTCTGATCAAGATAATCGTAATCCAGAAACCCATTTCTCTCTACGATCAGGCAAAACCGGAGTTGTGGCTGCTCCTTTTCCATGATCTCAACAACTATTTTGGTAGCCGAATCCTCAAAACTACCTGGTCCCCAAAAGCTTATGACGACAAGGTCTATTCCAGCTCTGATCATCATCTCCAAGTGTTTACTTATAACATTGGCATCTCGGCTGTCGTATCGACCTAAGATTGGATTATTGACCACTGTCTCGTCCCAGTGGCGTCCGGCCTTTGAGTACCAAACGTAGTAGTAACAACCTAGGATCATGAAACTACACTTTTTGAAGAAAACTCTATTTAATGATCATCTGGTGGTTGTGCGAATCTGGTAATCGATGAAGCTAGTAATGTCTCCAATTTTTCAATTGTTTATTTGAGAGCTGTTGACAATAAAGTGGCTCAAATCCGATATTACTTTAGAAGCGGCAGTAATTCTAAAAGATCTCGAATTGTTATGTCTGCACTTTTTTCAACCTCTTTCTTCCTCTGTCTTATCCACACGGATGAGACATCCCATTTCTTCATCCATTGATCTTCGTCAGCGAGCAAACCAACTGCGAGCACTCCTGCTTTTCTCGCAGCCTGCATGTCTCTCTCGGTGTCACCGACGAGCATCGCGCCTTGTGGAGCACAGTTCAATGCCCCCAAGCACGCGAGAACGTGGTCGCCGGATGGTTTCATCCTCCCCGGAGAATCGCGCGTAAAAACTGCGTCCATGTATTTTCTTAGATCAAACTTTTCCAGAGCCTGTTTTACGGCTGCTTCTGAGGTACCGCTAACAACTCCGACCTTAAGTCCGTTGCTTTTGAGGTTCATGAGAACCTCTTTGCAGTTAGGCATCAGTTCCGCTTCAGTTACGCCGTTGATTTCGTATTCCTCCAGAGTCTCAAACACACTTCTCTGTATCTCTTCGGCTCTGTTCTTGGGAAAGAACTTCAGCATCTTATCGTAGATTTCGATCATCATCGAGAAAACGCTGTGCTTATGACGCCTCAACAAATCGTCTGAGATTCCATATTCAGAGTATCTTTTCTTTATGGTCTCTAAAGCGTGTTTCCAATCGATCGACAGCCTAACTAGGGTGTGATCGAGGTCAAACATGACGCACTTGATCAAGGCCCAAACCTGCTTTAAATTAGAGGGGTATAGCGGTTCGAATGGATATAAGTGTTGGGGCTCGACCGGGTGCGCCGACTCTGAGCATCCTACAGGATATAAAGTATGACTCGCATCCATTTTCATGAGGCGCGTGCTGTTGGAAAGCATTATCCAGATTATTGAGAGACCTAGGCTCAAAGATCCCGTCTTGATTGAGGGCCTACCTGGCACAGGCTTTGTGGCCAACATTGCCGCCTTACATCTAATCAAAACTTTGAGGGCTAGAAAGTTTGCAGAAATTCGTTCTCCGTTCTTCCAGAACCTAGCCATCTTGACAGAGAATGGGGATATTCGATTTCCTATCAACGAACTCTACTATCATAAAACAGAGGACTTTCCGCACGACCTGATAATATTGTACGGCAACGCTCAGGCTTTGACCACGTATGGTCAATACGAGTTG
>Ga0315308_1000139_pt1 | contig 37815 bp, 50 predicted proteins | sample TDP3_MG_FD_203078 | JGI IMG/M metagenome (GOLD analysis project Ga0315308, IMG submission 203078) | Freshwater sediment microbial communities from Lake Towuti, South Sulawesi, Indonesia - TDP3 | ecosystem: Environmental > Aquatic > Freshwater > Lake > Sediment | place: Indonesia: South Sulawesi...
TCGCGCTAATAAGATCTGTTAACGTAACCAACCCCACAAGTCGCTCATTTTCAACCACTGGAAGCCTCCTTATGTTTCGCTTAAGCATGATTTTGGAAGCCACATGAGCATGTATGTTGGGTGTAGCCACAATCAGAGGTTTTGACATTATTTCGCTAACACATGTCTTCTCCAATTTCCTTGACTTGGTTATAACTCTTCTCAACATATCTTGCTCAGTCACGATACCAATAGGCTTTTCGTTTTTTACAACAACAAGGCAGCTGATTTCATGCGCACGCATGAGCTCAGCTGCGCTCTTTACAGTAGCATCTGGTTTCACGGTTACTACGTTCTTTACCATGATTTGTCTGAGCTTTTTGGACATCAACAACGCAAATCGAGTTTTGTGATGACGTGTTGTCTCATATCTATACATTATGAATTACAAATTTAGATTTCAAAGCAATAGCAGATTTGAAGTGCTAACTTAGCCCTATTCCTTCCTTTCCTTTTGTTTTTGTTCTTGAAACGCTTTTCGCATCAAATCTTTAATTACTGGGCTGATTCCGTTAGGATAATAAGGTTTAACGACTTTCTCAGCGTATTCAGAAGCACGGTGTGAACAAGCCTTAAGCTCCATTCTAAACTATCTGGAAACTCAAAACACTCAAAGCTCCCAATTTCTTGGTTAAGCTTCTTTTCAGAAAGAAAGTTCAGCGGGCCCGAGTAGATCTAAATCCCGTTCAAATTCCCCACGTGGAGCATCCTTGGTAATTTTTCCATCAGCAATAATCTTTTCTGTTTAAAACATAAATTTGTAAATCATTGATATTTAACATGCTGGTCGGTGTGAAAAGTCGAAGAAAACTGTGGAATAGTGTCGCCTCTTATTATGACGCCATTTGGGAGGTAGCAGATTATTCACCTATTCTTGACTCTATAATAGAAGAGGCAAATGTTGATTCAAATATGCAGGTCCTTGATGTTGCAACCGGCACAGGCATTGTAGGTTTAGAAACTGCCAAAAAAGTTGGTTGGCAAGGTAGTGCATTATGTGTCGACTATTCTAAGCCTATGTTGAAAATAGCTCTAGGCAAAGCGAAATCATCTACGTTACGCAATGTAGAATTCATCTTAGCAGACACTCACAATCTGCCCTTCATAGCTAACTGCTTTGATGCTGTAACTTGTTGTTGGGGTTTTTCCTTCTTTTCCGATCCTTCCAAGGTTGCCGATGAGATGAAAAGGGTTTCTAAATTTGAGAGTAAAGTCGCTGTTGTGGAATGGGAGAAGCCACCCGTCAAGTTTTGGTTAGATCTTCGCAAGAAAGCCGGTATAAGAGACTTCGAAGAATTGGAACTAGTTAGCATTTTACAAACTGTTGGATTTAGAAATATTTATACAAGAAAAATCCAAACGTCTCACCGAAAATCCGACGTTTCACAAGAATCAATAAAGAAATCTCAACTTTACGTCTTAGCCATAACTGGTTTAAAAGAAGAAGATGGTGCATGGTTCTTCAAAAGATTAAGCGACGAATACCGCAAACTACCTATAGAAAAAAGGCATTGGTTGCCCATTCTTTATGTTGGAAAAAAATGACTCGTTTTGTTTCCAGATGGATAGTTAATCAGTTAAGTGTACTCGAGAAGCGGGCCCGAGGGGATTTGAACCCCCGTTCTCCGGCTCCGAAGGCCGGCGCCTTGATCCGTGCTGGGCTACGGGCCCACAGAGAAGATTAGCCATAAACAATTAAAAGGGTTCCGAAAATCCTTAAAAATGGTTAGAGGATTTATAGTAGTTGATGTTGCTCGGGGCCGGTAGCTCAGCTTGGTTGGAGCGTTCGGCTGATAACCGAAAGGTCGAGAGTTCAAATCTCTCCCGGCCCACCATCAAATCTTGCCTTTTAAGGTTTTTGACGGGTATTTTTGGGGAAATAGGCGAGAAAAACAGACCTTGTATTTTTGCCAGATTCTTCGTTTGCAAGCTTCAATCTCTAAAGTTGCTGGAAGGCAAATGGAATAAAAGCAAGTAATATTATGGCGGCTTAGCGAAAATTAGAAATCCTAAGACCAACTATGTTTTGTCGGGGATACGCCTGAACATTAAGACAGTTAACATAGCTTTTCGTGTGTCGGATTTCCAAGAGGCTGTAGCCTTTTACGAAAACATTCTTGGTCTTCCAAAGAAGTCTCACTGGCCCACTTATGCAGTTTTTGATTTGTGCGGGACGATGTTGGGTTTGGAACCCGGAGGAGAGAGAGGAGTCAAGAAAGGTGTGCCGGACATCTACCTACAGATTGATAATGTGGATGATGCGTACAGAGAGCTGAAAGGTAAGGGTGTTAGGTTTTTAACTGAACCGAAGGATCAGAGTTGGGGCGCTCGAACAGCCAAGTTTGTAGATCCTGATGGAAACGTGTTTATCTTGGTGCAGCTCAAAAAATGAGCCTTATGGGGTGAAAATGAGTGGAGAGTGAGAAAGGGAGAGAAGCAAGAAGGAATGAGGTAGGATACTGTGGTGGTTACTGCCGAACTTGTCACTGGCATACTGATGCCTTGAGAAAGCCTGCTACCCAACTATTAGAGCTGGTCAAAAGTCATTTCGAGGTTGCAGGTTGGATAAACTATAAGGGTGGCAGTTCTAAAGAAACAATCAAGGGGCTTGAAATACTCTCGAAATGCGCATGCTCCTTCAACTGCAAGGGTGGCAGTGGCTGGAGCGGTTGCCCAGTTCGCAGATGCTGCATCGCAAAAGACTTTGATTTCTGTTTTGAATGTCCAGAGTTTCCATGCGAAAGAAACTGGGGTGAAGAAAGTGAACACGCCAATGTATTTACGGCCGATAAGATAAGGCGACTTCAAGAAATGAAAGAGATTGGAGTAGAAGAATGGGTTAACAGGCAGTGGAAGTGACAACAAACTTCCTTCCCAGTTAAAATCCCAGAAAATCCAAATTACGGCTTCACTATAATTTAACTACACCAATCGGAGTTCAGAAAGGAGAGTCGAAATCCGCCTAATAATTTTATAAGCTGTGATGAAGAGAGTATGTTTGGTGATGTTTTGGTGAAAGATGATGAGATATTAGAAGAGTTGCGGCGCATTCGAACACTTTTGGAACCTAAGCCTGCCCCTCCAGCCCCAACGCCCAAAGGGTTGTGGGCGGAGTTCATGGACTTCTTATCCAAATACAAAGTGATGGGCCTTGCCGTCGCCTTCATTATGGGTGTTTACCTCGGCGGACTAGTAAATGCGCTTGTCAAAGACTTAATAATGCCAATAATAGGTCTTGCCATACCTGGTCTTGGAAACTTGGCAATCTTCAAAGTTGGAATTCCTCCAACAACATTCGATAGCAAAGGAGAACCCCCTGCAACTTACGTTGGCCAAGTATTCGGCATAGGAGACTTCCTAGTGGCGTTAATAACATTCATAATCGTTGCCTTCGTAATATTCCTAATCGTTAAAATAACCAAGAAATGGGGCATAGAATAAATCACGAAAGTTACGTACATTTCTCTCAACCCATTTTTCAAAAATGAGCGATTTTCCAGACTTTCAGACTATGGTAAGCTTGTTTTCAGCCTTGTAGTTTTTGAGCCCCAGTCTGATTAAATGTTCTATGAAGGAGCTGCGTTTTTCTCTTCCTCGGAGCTCTTCAATTTCTCTAAAGAGGTTTGCGTCTATTGTTAACCCTATATGATGCTTCATGTCTTTTGACCTCCATATACGTTGTATATTTAATATACCGAAAAGCTTTATTAGTCTTATTGAACAAGTTACACTTATGCGTTTTAGTTGAGGCTAGATAGATGAAAACCTTAAGAATATCAAATGACGCCCACCAGAGGCTCACGGCTTTGCTCGGTGAGTTAACAGCTCAAACAATGAAGATGCAAACTTATACAGACGCTATAGAAAGCCTTCTTTCGCAGTCGGTTATATTGCCGCCTGAAGTTCTTGCCCAGGTTGAAAGTTTCATTGGGGAGAATAGGCATCTGGGCTACACGACAAGGGAAGAGTTTATTCGAGACGCGGTCAGGTGGAGACTTCGCTTTCTAAAAGAGGAATATGAGCATTTAGAGATTGCAAAAGAGGAGTACGAAAAAATGCAACACGCGATAAAAGATATGGGGATGCCATTCCTAAGCGTAAGCGACTTCATAGACCAGCAAATAAAAAGCCTATTAGAAAAATATGCTGAATGGACAAGACAAAAAGAGGAGTACGAGAAAAGAAGTCGAAAGAAAGGATAGAAACAAGTGCCCTTCGGAGAACAGCTAATAACCGATTTGGCTTCAGAAAAACCAAAGCCTTTCTTGTCGTAACTGGTAAAACGAGCTGTCTTAGAATGTTTTTACGAGGAAGTAGCTCCAGAGCTTGAAGCTTAATTTTTCAACCAGCCTTTTCGCGTTCTTGTTCCAGTAATTCGCAAGCAGACCCACCTTATCAAAGCCTATGGATTTCAAGTACACAATCGCATCGTCGAGTAGGGCTGTGCCTATTCCAATGTTTCTGTGTTCTTTGAGGACGAAAAGGTCCCATACGTAAGCTGACTTCCATGTTACATCCATAACAACGCCTTCGTAATTGTGCAGCCTTTTAACGGATATGCAATAGCCAACAATCCTTTCGTCCGTCAACGCTACTTTAACTAGATTAGGGTCTTGGCGATAAATGCCAATGACCGCCTTAACCCACTCATCCAAATATTCCTGAGGCGGATCCTAACCCGCCTCTATTTCACCTAGTTTCTTCAGCTTTTTCAGTTCTGACGCTTGTTCTCTTGTAAAAGACTTTATCCTGAACATGATAAGCCTCCCATCTGATTCATTAAGAAGTAATGGCTAAAAGTTTTAGCATTACCTTCTCTGTTGTTGTTCGAGGTCGAAAAGCTGAAATTCTGATCGGGCTATATAACTTGTGTTGGTGATCCGCGTGCCGTACTATATTCTGCTGTCCAATTTGACGGAGGAAGGATGGAAGACAGTTAGGGAAAAGCCAGAGAGAATCAAAGAGGTCAATAAAGAAATTCAGGCTTTCGGTGTTCGAGTGCTCAGCCAGTACGCTGTTTTAGGACCCTACGACTTCGTGAACATCGTGGAGGCCCCGAACAACGAAACCATTGCTAAGGTGTCCATCGAACTTGGCTCAAGGGGAACCATTAGAATCGTAAGCATGGCTGCGATTCCCATAGACGAGTTTATAGCCTCGGTGAAGAAACGCTAAAAAACCATAAACACAATCCCTTTTTTCTTAATAAAGAATCTTTATTCTAAATTCATAAACCTAATTTATTCTTGTTTTGATATCGATTCGAAACAGTGCTCCGACTGGCTAGTGAAGAGTGTAAAATTTGTCAGCTCCATTACTGCCTGAGTTCCTCGGAATCTTGGGAATCGACTTGTTCTTAGCGTTGAGCATGCTGACATGCATATTTGATTTTCCTGTCATTCTTCAGTATGTTTATCACATCTCAGCCTTTGTCGGCTTTGGCCAGCTTTGGGTTAACTACGTTTTTGCCTTCAACGAAGAGACGCGTTTCTTTATTTGCGTAGCTTATTTGGTGATAGGGCTCGCAAACGTTGTTTTCATAAATGGATATGTAGGCTTCCGGGACAGGAAAATTCTTTGGACAACATGTCTTCTGTGCTGCGTGACAATCCCGTCTACGCTACTTAGCTTTTCTGCTGTAGCATGCTATGTTAACAAAGTTGCGATTTCGTTACCGTCGCTTCCTTTAATCCCCTTCGAGGCGATCGCTGTTATCCTGGTGATATGCACCGTAACATTGGCGGCAAGTTTGATTCTTTCTGCATTTGTTCCAGAGCTTCATAGATCATCCGTTTCCAAGAAGAGAAAAGGAGGTGAAAAATAGATGAAGATCGGCAATGATAAGAGGAAGACTTTGCGGCTTTTGTGCTTTCTGTTGAGCGCTTTGTTGATGATGACTGTTAGTGCAGCGGTATACAACTACATGTACCTAGAGGCTACGCCCATCGTTGTAAAGACAGCTAAAGTCATATTTGCTAACGGAACAGACGCGGATGCGGCTGGCACAGTTGTTGGAAACAATGGAACTTATGTGAGATTTACCAGCCTGTCGGGATGGCCCAATGCTACAAGAGTATACGAAAATGCAACAGTTATAAAGAACATAGACGATACGATGGACTTTGCTTGTGAACTGAGCCGTTATTCTTGGAATGGACCTGGATCTATCGACGAACTCTATATCAGATTGTTTGACAACACAAACACTTATCATAGCACTGTGCAAGTACACGGAGCAAGCAACTCTACTACGTTCACGGTAGGCGCTAACGAAGTTTGGCGGGTTGAATGGGTAATAAAATGGAGCGCCACTGCGCTTTCAACAGACTCAGTGAGTGTGACATTGGCACTTAGAGTGACGGGAGAAGGAATAGGCGAGTAAACCAACCCAACCAAGCCGTGCCTCTTTGCTTTCTCTTTTGCAAATGGAGGGAAGATTATGAAAGTAGGGTATTCCAATATCACATTACTAAACATCATCCTAGTTGTCACTCTTTTAGTCTCTGTTTACGGTAGTGTATATAACACATGTTACGGTCAAGCGTCACCCATTTATGCTGAAACACCAAATGTGATACTGCAGCAGGGAACGGAAGGCACAAGCACCATCTACACGAATGACACCAGCGCCAAAGTCAATGTTTCAGCACAAGCATCAACCTACGACTACGTTCTAGAAGTTGTTAACAAAGTTACTGTTGCTTGGAGAATTAGACTTAGAGCTTACAATGAATCAAACATTGGTCGCTTATCTAATTGCACCATTTACTTCCATGACGGGGATGTTTCCAGCCAAATTTGCATTTACGATGGAGAATATAGTCAACAGTATGGAGATTGGTATGATCTTGCAGGTTCAAGCACAGTTTACATTGCAATGAATGTTTCTGCAACATCTACTGGAACATCCCATGTTTATGCTTACCTAGAAATCCTTGTACCCAACACCTCAGTTTACAATCTCCTTATTATCACGTTCGAGATCAGCTAAACCTCAGCAATTTGAAAAATCTATTGCCAAATTTCAAAAGCCTCGGATACTCGTCAAAAGTTTTGGGAGAATTATGAACAAAAAAGGTGGATTTTATTGAGTCGGAACAGCTAGACTTCGGCTAGGTTTATTTACCGCAAGACTTACTTGCTTTCTTCTTCTCTTCCTTCTTCTTTCCTTTTCTCTCACACATCTTAGTCCACCACTCAAACATGTATATTAGGGCCAATTATTCGTTTCGTGAAGTCCCACATAAAAGCTTTGCCGTGGAGAAAACCGCAGGAAATAAAAGCGAAGGTTTCAGTAAAATGACGGGGTGTGATGGCGCATAAACATGGAAATATTTGGAAGGTGAGGTTGTAAAAATGACCGTTAAACTGAAAGGAGAAAGTCAGATATGGAAGCTTAGGCGGGTTGCTGAAGGGCTTGCTTCGAAGATAGCATCGCGTAAAGGCGTAACAGGCATCGTTTTTATCGGAGGTTTGGCGAGGGGTTTTGCAGACAAGTTCTCAGATTTAGACATTATAGTTTTCCTAGGTAGAAGAGACGAGCAGCTCAGAACGCGAATTTACAGGTTAGGTTTGGATGAGGAAAGGCGATGCGGCATTGACATAGACTTGGAGATTCATTTTCTTGAGGATTTTAGGCGCTGGAGATGGAATGAGGCGGATAAGTGGGAGTTTTCTAGGGCTAAAATTGCCTTTGACCCTGAAGGAGAAATCAAGAAATTATTTAGGGAGAAGCTGAGGCTTCCAAAGGATTTCTGGATTAAGCGCATTGCGGTTTGCGCCGAATACCTCAAATGGTACAGTTGTCCTCCCACAGAGAATGTCGGCACAATCGCTGAGGCTTGGATTGAAAGAGGCGATCTAGTGGCAGCGCATTACTGTTTAAACTATGCAATCGATTTGTTGCTCAGGCTAACGTTTGCCTTAAACAAGGAGTATCTGCCCGCGCCGAAATGGAGAATGTTCCACTCTTACAGTTTGAGGTGGCTACCCGAAAACTACAAGAAGCTCATCAGAGAAGCGATGAAGAGCAAGGACTTTTCAGTAAGGGACCTTAGCCGAAGATTGAAGGCTATTAGAGAAATGTGGCGGGAAACTGTGCCTAAAATAGAAGAAGAGACAGGCTTGACTTTGGACCTGATATCTAAATACTATGTCGAGAAGATACTTCGCCAAACTTGGATACCTTCACGACATTAATAGGATAAACGGAAGTTGAGGACTCAGAGCAAATCATAACAATTTATGAGTTCTTACAGCGAGGGCATGGAAACTTTTTCTCTTCCATTGAAGCACCACAAGTATTCTTGCCAGAAATTTAAGCCCGCATATGCTTAACTCTATCACATTATTTTGCTTTTTGCTAAAATTCTGTGTGCTTGCTGGAGAAAACGTTTAAAGAAGTAAGATAGAACTTAACCGTGATATAGAAAAGCTAAGAACTATTACCTCTCCAGAAAAGGTAAACTTTCGATTGGAGAAGTACTCCCACAATCTTGATGAGCTTAGCTATTTTCGTTAAATCTGCATCTTTTACGCCCTTGACATAGTCAGCTTTTTTGCCATAGGCCTCACGTCGACACGCTCTAATTTCTTTCATAAACCTCGGATGACCATTGTTAATAAAAGCATCTTTTAGAGCGGCTAACTGTTCCATTGTTAAACTTTCAAGCTTTTCCTTAACGTGTCTTTCGCTGCCTAAAAGCTGAAGGTTGAAGCCTAAACCAGATAGAACCTCAGAGATCCGCAGAGCCTCCCTGCTTGGTGGCTGTTCTGCTATTTTCTGCATTCCTGCCTTCTCTGCAAAGGGATTGTACTTTGCCATAACCGCAACCATCTCCACGAAAGCCGTGCCAACCAAAGCCAGAGTATCCCGCACAAGCTTGGCGCCCAAACCGATAGTGCGATATTTAGGGTGCACAACAACCCGCATGATAACACTCAACTTCTTATTCAGTTCTTGTATCGCCATCTTCGGCAAAACCTTGCTTCTGCCAAAACAATTCGGTGGCGGATAACAATAAACAATCACACCGCACAATTCACTGCCGCGTATCAAACAGAAAACCTTTCTGACCGCGCCAACTTTGTGGCTGCGATAATGAAGACCAGCAAGCATAATCCAATCCTTAAGCATGCCACGCTTAACCCGCATTTCCTTGACAAGGCTGCACTCCCGAGCCGGTGCATTCGGATAGTAGTTGACGGTTATTTCTTTTCCGAAGCGCTTATGGATGTGGACGCTTGGGTTCAAATCTTCTAAAAGGTCTGTGTGGGTTGTCGCCACTATCACGGTTTTGCCCATCTGCCTCGCAATTTTCTGAAGGTTGAAAGCCACTATTCTTGCTGTGTCGCGGTCAAGCATGCTGCAGAACTCATCGGCCATCCACCACTGCCTTCCGCTTTCCATCAGCTTGGCTATCTTGTAACGGTATTTCTGTCCGTCGCTTAATTCTCTGAAACGTCTTATGAAAAGAAAAGCGTCGTTCAATCCAGCCTTGCTCAATAGCTCTAAGGCTTCGTTTAGGTTTTTTCCAACCGTGTCGACTATTGGCTTCTCTGAGTCGGGTTGGATTATTGCCATGTCAACAGCTTCTTCGTCCAAGTCTTGCTTTATGGCTTTTAGGAGGACGCTTTTTCCTGAACCGCTGTTGCCTGTTATGTAGACGATGTCTGTTGGGCTTATTTTCAATTCGACGTTGTCATAAATTACGAATTTTTGTTGTTGGTCTATTCCTAAGCCGAAGGCTTCAGCCACACCGATTGTGCGAGGGGTCATTTCCGTGGCTGTTTCGTAGGCTATGTTAAAAGTGAATTTGCCCGTCTTTCTGTCATAGCGCCTTGCGAACTTCGTAATCTTGAAGTATTCGTGTCTTCTCGTCATCTTGTCACGCCCATAGTTTGGTGTTTCAGAAGCTTATTCCGCAACTGCTGCAGTTTCATCTTGCCCCTGCTCATTCTTGAGACAACCCAAAGCTTGGGCGTCGGCTCTGTTTTCGCTGCGGCTACTGCAAGGGCTAACGCCCATAACATATCATCTTTGCTCTTTGCGGGATGGTTAAACTGTAAACATGCACCTTTACTGTAGCTGTATTGCTGTTCATTTATTTGTTGACAAAGCCGTCGTTCATAAGGAATCGCCAGTCTTCCCTGCTCCATAACTATTTTAAGCCCTGAAAGAAGCTCCTCTTTTGTTTTCGTAGTGAATTTTATCCCTTCAACGCAATTTACATTTTGGTTTCGGATTTCTTCGAGAATGGGTTCTCCAACGCCACTTTTATCCACGAATACTTTTTGAAAATGAAATTTCTCATTTGCTCTAGCGAGATGCCCAATCACTTGCGCATAGGGCGTTTCAAGCGGAAACTCGTGTATATAAAACAATTTTATAGCATTATCCTCCGCCTTAACAATTGCCAACACGGAATGGTCTTGCAGTTTACCAAAATCGACTCCAGCATAATATTCGCCTCCGAGAAAATCATGCTCAAGGTCTGAGCAAAGTTCTAAACCTAGCTTTTCCGCCAATTCAACACATTTCCTGATCAAGTCTTGACTGAAATAACTGTTCAAAGCTTCAACGAATTCGGCTTCATACTCCATTAAAAAGGCTTCATGCGTCATGTTCTGCCGCATTTCTTCCAGAAACTCCGGCTTAATCAATGGACACTCAGCAGACTTCACTTTGTGTACACTATAAGCTGGATCAACAAAAGCTTGATAGAAAAAATGGTCCCTACCCCATGGAGTGCTGAGAAAAATTGCATAACCGTCAGTCGTGCTCAGCATTGGAAAAATAACCTGAGTTATAACCAACTCGGGCATGAAAGCTGCTTCGTCACAAACAACCATGTGAGCTGTGTAACCACGCAACAAGTTTTCGCTGCACGGCAAAGCAATTATGCGGCTTTCATTTTCAAACTGGATCAGTGTTCTCGTAACTCTGAAAACTTTGTTACGTAGATAAGCTGAACAATAGATAAAAGTGACCATGCGGTCGAACATTATCATACTCTGACGCAAAGAAGGACTCGTTATTAACACGGTAACGTTTGGGTGTGTGTCTGCAAAAGCGATGGCTTTAATGGCAATTATTGTTGTCTTGCCCGTTTGCCTTCCCATACAAGCAACAATGCGTTTACTTTGATCTTCAAGCAATCTAGCTTGATACGAAAACACCTTCACCCCCAAAATCTTCTCAGCATAAACAACAGGCGAACTCGTTACTTCTTCATTCTTCTCACGAAGAAAACTTCTAACTCTACCTTCCACTTCCTCAAGCTGTTTGTTTAACCGCTTCTGTCTTCTTCTCCGAAAGTAGCTGCTCCACCAATTTCTCAAGTTTTTCCACACGTGCCTTCACCTCTTCAAATTTCTCATATTCACGGAAAAGATCCCGATACTTCCAAGCAGCCATAAAAATCAAACGAAAACGCTCCAAATCCTCCTTCGAATACTTCACCATCCCACAAAGCTTGTTAAAAGCGTCAACATACCGCGCGATAAATTCATCAAAATTTGGAATCTCGGCCCTTCCAACTTGTCCGACAAAAGAGTTTTTCCTCTCCGCGACAAATAAGCTAAGCTTCAACCTTTCAATCTGCTTAGCAATGGCTTGAGGAGTACGCCCCTCAAACCTCCCACTCTTGACGATATCCTCCAACGTAGCTTGGTTCTGAACCATCTCCCGTAAAACTTTGTTTTCAGCATCACTCCACCGCTTTCCCATATTCTTGAAAAACCTCCTTCAACCATGTTGCCCAATCAAAATGCCGCTTGCTGTTCCTGTTAAGCCTGTGATTGTTGCGAAGATTTCGCTGTTCCATCGGTTTAGGACTATCATGTGGGCGATTTCTAGAGCGGATAAGCAGGCGGTCATGGCTACTGCGAATTTTACGCCGTAGACTAGTGCGTCGTTTGGTGGGATTTCGCCTCGGCGGGTTCTTTTTGTTAATGCCCTTTTAATCCAGTCTTTCATGGTTTCTCACCTTCTGTTGTTTTATGCGCTTCGCGGTGGTGCGTTTTCCGCCCTTGAGGAAGCTGTTTAGGAGTTGTTCGGCTGTTTCGGGCGTTACGTGATTTTTGGCTATTACGCTTATGTTTTGTGTCCACGCTGTGGGAATAGCGGTGTAGTCTATGTCGTAGAGGCCGTCTGAGTAGCGGAAGTTGTTCTGGGCTAGGATTATGTGCCTGTTCTTTGCGCCTAAGACGCCTAGGAATACGCCCCAGCCCGTGACTGGAACATCAATGCCATTTAAGCCGCCGCTGAGACTCTTGCCTATAGATGCGTCAAACCATTCTACGCGGATGAGGTCGCCTAGGCTTAAGCCTTTAACTTGCTTAACAACCTCTTTCATGCGTTTATTCCTCAAGAGAAAAAGAGCGAGAAACAGCCAATATAAAGAATAACGAAATTTACCAATTCACAAATTTACAAATCAGTAGCCCACCCATCTCGTCCCTAACTTACAAATCTTATATAGTTGTCAACTTCTAGAGATTATAGGAGATGGAACACTTGAAAGAAGGAGGTTTAAGCGAGAAATCAGATCTACCCGTCAAACTAATGATCCGACGAAGAGGTTTCAAAATCTATGCTGAAGGTACGATCTCCTCTATTTATAGAGAACTTGATTCTCTTGCTGAATTCACAGAAAAGGTAGCTGAAAAGATAGAACTTGTCGAAGAAGCCCCACCTGAACCAGAATCTACGTTAACTCCAGAAGAAGTCGCCAAAGTCTCTACTGCTGACATCCCTGCTGTAAAACCGTCTAAGAAAACAATAGATAGCTTGGAATCTCTGTTTAATACCCCTTGGGGTCGAACTCCTCGCACAGTAGCCGAAGTTATGAAGGCACTCGAGGTCAACGCAGTTTTTGACAGGGTATCATCTGTCAATGTCTATCTGACAAGACTTGTACAACGTGGTAAGCTTAGACGTATAGAAAAAGAAGGTAAATGGGTCTATTTCAAAGTTCCTGAGTGAAGTTAGTTTGTCTGGACATTTCCCTGTTGAAATTGGCAGAGTGATGGAAGATTCATTTATAGGACTCCTTTATAGACTAGGTTACACTGTCTCTAGAGGAACTGATTTTGAATCAAAGTTAGACATAATAGGAAAGTTCTATGGTCATCCGATCAACCCTAATCTTCCGCACATGTGTACATTGTTGCCACCATTCTTTGCTCCAATCGGGACAACCGCGTTCAGTGTAAAAAGAGGGAACTTTGGAGCTAAGGATGTTAAGGAGTTGATTGACAAAGTTCAAAAGGCAAAAAGTTCAAAGAACGAGACTCTAAAATCTCTGGAAGGCATGATAATCGTCACTAATTTTATAAGAACAGAAAAAGACCTAGATGCACTTCTTTCAAAAAATGTTTACTGTTGGGATGGAAGGAGACTGATTTTCTATTCTGCAAAGGCTCGGGCAATACAAGAGCTGACTTCTAGAAGTTCAGTCCAAGAGATTGCTATTGAAGGAGTAAACAATAGTTCGTACCTTATTGAAATAGAAACAGAAACCTCAGAGGAGCTAAAGAATGTTATCTCAACAAACATTGTTGTTTTTATCGATGACCATAACAAGGATCTGATCATTAGTGGCGATCATATAGAGAGAATGCTCGAATATATCTACAAAAAGTCACTTGGTCCAATCGTTGATTCAACGCAAATGGACGTTCGAGTGCTTCTGGAAATCCATGCGTTAGGCGTCGTGCATGAAAGCATAGTCAAAAATTCATACAATAAATACGTTAAGGAGTCGTCGCTGCATCCTCAGGTATTCTTCTCTGCAGAACCCTCGATATTCCAGTACGGCTCTGCACCTTGGGTGATTGTTTATTCCGCGAAATCGTCCATCAATAGGCGGGCATGATTCTAAAAAGGCGAAACTTTGGTAAACGGCCTAGACTTACATCAGCAACAACTTGGTTGTCTTACTCATAACGGATTTTTGCGTCAAGCGTAATTCTGGCCACTTTCCATTCATAATCTCCTTTATCAACAGTCTTTCCTATTGACTCTATTATCGTTTTTTGCTCATGATTTGATGGTTTTCGTGATAAGAAAGTAATGCTCTTAAGTTCTTGTCCTTCATTAAGTCCATCGAAAACAATGAAGTCAACTGGATGCATGATAGCCTTTATGTCATAAGGGTCATACTTCAATTTCTTGAATTCTGGACATAGGCACTTTTCTACAAGTTTTGGCACTTTTTTCCTGCCACGCTCTATTGATTTTTCCCTTAATTCCTTTTCTTGGGTTTTAAACAGCTCTTCTTTTTCCATAAGATGCACTGTCTTTGACTCATACGTGTCAAGCCAAGTTTTAGGTGCCTTTCCAGTATATTTTAAATGTAGGTCGCTAAGTCTCATAATTTCGCTGCAGTGTGGGCAAACGCATAATATTGTTCTAAATGACTGAAAAACACTCAAGATATCGTTCATTTTAACACCTCCAGGTCAACCTTGCCATCTAATACCGCTTTTTTTATCATTTTCTGATGATTGTTTAGTTTCGATTCTCCAGACTTTATCTCAAGGAATGTTATTAGATCAACTTTTTTCTGCAGAAGCCCTTTGAACACAACAAGATCTAAAGGTTCATATAAAGGTCTGCATTCGCAAAACTGCAACTCTAAATCTTTGTACGCAGGTATAAATTTCTCGATTATTTTGCCGAAACCTACCTCTATGGCTTTTTTCTCAGCCATTACGTCAGCTGATACTTTTCTTTTTTTGAGTTCTTCCTCTCTTTTTTCTAGTTCGTGAAGAAGAAGCAATCTTCTCTCTTCAGCAGGTTTTGGGAATTTTCCCATACCATCAAAAAGTAATGCATCTGAAAGCTTGAATTCTTCCCCACATAAAGTGCATTCGGCGATGAGACTAGATGATTTTAGATTTTTGATTAATTGTTGAGTGTGCATGAAGGGTAAATCGGTAGTCGACTATTTAATGTTTCTGAATATAAAATCCATATTGAAATCAATGTTCAAAACAATGGGACAATCTAGGGTTAATCAATCTCAGTTTTGCCAAAATCAAATCTTTAGGTATCTGAAAAAATAGGTAAACCTGCACTATCCAAGTTCAAAGAAAAACGAAGTTATAGGCTTGTTATGTCTGTTATTTCTATTGCTGCCACTTTCCCTCTCTTGTCATAATGCACTATCACTCTTCCATCCCCAGTCGGCTCACCCTCCACACGCTCCACACGTCTAAACCCTTATGAAAAGGTAAAAATAAAGCAACACAGTGTAAGGTAATGGTTGACATGAAACTGGAAGAAATCAAGGTCAAAATAATTCCCGTATTAAGACGTTATGACGTTAGAAAAGCAGCCATCTTCGGCTCCTACGTGAAAGGAGAAGAAAAAGAAGACAGCGACATAGACATCCTCGTCGAATTCAAAGGAGAAAAAAGCCTCCTCGACCTCGCAGGACTAAAAATAGAACTACAAGAAATTCTAAAAAGAAAAGTGGATGTCCTCACCTACAACTCACTGCATCCCCTACTGAAAGAAAAAATCCTACAAGAGCAAAAAGTGATCCTATGAAAAAAGACCCAAAAATCTTCATCCAACACATAATAGACAGCATAGAAAAAATAGAAGAATATGTCAAAAACATGAGCAAACAAGAATTTCTAAGTTCAAGTCAAACCCAAGACGCCGTAATCAGAAGAATCGAAATCATCGGAGAAGCCGCCAAAAACATCCCAGAAGAACTAAAAGAAAAACACCCAAACATTCCATGGAAAAGAATAGCTGGAATGCGCGACATCCTCATCCACGAATACTTCGGCGTCGACCTAGAACTAACATGGAAAGTCGCAAAAGAAGAAATCACCAACCTAAAAAAGAAAATACTCGAAATAATGGAAGACTTGAAGAAAAAATCGACGGCTGATCTCGCCGGTTCTGGAGCAAAACACGCAAACCCGGAGAAAATGAAGAAACTTCTCAACAAACTCAGGGAAGAAGACATCTAAAACAGTTTGCGACACCAGATTCCTTAACTCAATGGCAGACAGCATAATAGCAACAACAGCGCTAAACCTAAAAGCCACATGCATCACAGACGACCCCCACATAAAAACCATAAAAGAAATCAAAACAAAATGGATATAAACGCCTAAAAGCCGCTAAAACCAACTTACGGGTTCACACTCTTCATTTTTTGTATGCTTTCACTGTTTCTGCGACAAACTCTTGGCGTCTGGCACGCCAACAAACATTCTCTTCAACAAAGCCTCGAAACCAAAGCCCTAAGCTCTCAACCACAGTGAAGCTTATCTAAAGTCTCATCTAAAAGACAGTCAAGGAGGAAGAAAGATGTCAGAAGACAAATCCAGACAAACCGAAAGCAAGAGAAAGAGGTGGGACGAGCACGCCGAGAGATACGACGAGTATTACGAGACCTTCGAGGGCGCCGTCGGACACCAAGTGGACTGGGAACTGCTAAAAGGATATCTCCCAAAAAACAAAAAAGCAAAGATCCTAGACGCAGCAGGCGGCACCGGAAGGATAACGCTCCCCTTGGTAAAAATGGGATACTCAGTAACCCTGTGCGACATATCACCAGCCATGCTAAAAGTGGCAAAGCAAAAGCTGCTCAGAGAAGGCGTCCTACACAAAGTGGAGATATCAGAGTGCGACGTCCACAAGCTACGTTTCGCCGACGAGACTTTTGACTTTGTCATCTGCTGGGACGGGATGATCGAAGCCGCAGAAGAACTCATACGCGTGACAAAGAAGGGAGGAAAAATCTCGATATTTCTAATGAACAAATGGGGCGCCGCCATCAGCAAGTTCCCCGAAAACCCCGACTCCGCCCTTGCCCTACTCACATCAAAACCGAGCTACATCTACGATGAACCGAGCTACGTCTACGAAGAGGGACACATGGCTGTCGGCGTGGAAGAAGCCAGAGAACTCTTCGAGAAGGAAGGAGTCAGGGTCATCGATATCTACGCCGTCTGCGGCATGCTGGAATTCCTCTCCATACCAGAAAAAGTCTTAGAATCCCGCAAGTGGGACGAAAAACTCTTCAGGCAGACGACCGAGATGCTGCTAAGACTGAGCAAAGAGCCCTCAGTCAAGGGAATCTCAAGACACCTGGTCTTGTACGGAGAGAGAATCTAACAAGAAAAAGCAACCATCTTCTTCAAAATCCATGCTCGCTATACCTCACATTCCTCCTGAAACAGCCAATCGCCCGCCTTACGTAAGGTATCGTATTATCCGGAAGACTATCCAGCCCAAACCACCGCAGGTCATCACACTTGTCAGGCTCCATGACTCTAGGCTCGCCCCTCCAATTTTTTGCCGCGAAAAAGAGGTTAATCCTCCTCTCGCTCGTCGGCTCCATCTGTTTCCTGTGCATCACGTGAACCAACTCCAAATCCGCTGAATCTACCTCCACGCCTATCTCCTCCCTCGCCTCCCTAATCACAGCTTGACTCAGCGTCTCTTCATCTCCAGCAGGATGACCGGCAGGAAAACTGTACTGGCCATTTTGAAAACCCGTATTGTATCTTCGAGAAAGCAGGATTTTGTTTTCCTTCACTAGAACCAGATACGCGGTAGGTATAACCCTAGGTCTTTCTTTTTTCATACATAAAAATAGGCGCGGAGTCTATTTAAATGCCTTCCATCAAAACATTCCCTCCACAACACGTCAAAAAACCTACACACTCACCCTTAAATACCAACCCATCCAGAGTTCAACCATCATGCAGGGAGAGATATAAATTGACAGAAATTCTAGACCAGAGACTGAGAAAAATTGGTGTAACAATCTCCAAACCAGTCCTAGCCATACTCTGCATAACCTTCGGCATCCTCGCCATAGCCTGGGAGCCCCTACTCCGCTACATAGTCGGCATACTCCTCATAATAGCTGGTATCCTACTCCTAACCGAACACATAAGCCCCCAACAACCGCCACCCCCACCACCTTAAGAAACAAAACCCAAAGCATCACAACCCACAACCAAACCTCATCCCACCTTTTCATAATGGCAGCTTCCCTAACAATCAAGCTCAGAAAAAGGAAGGCAAGAAATTCACAGTTTCAAACGCTTAATCAAAGCCTTAACCCTCTCCTCGTCCTTCAAAAACTCCTCAACAATAGCATTCGCCAGCACGTAAATCCGCAAGTCATTCAACAAAGCCAGCTTCCTAATCTCCCTGTGCAAGTCATCCCTAACCTCGACGACCGTCCTCTTATCAGCCTTACCCAAGCCTAAACCAGCCCCACAACATCATACCCACCCAAACGGTCTCCACAAATCACCCGGTGAGCTGGATAGCCAAGTCGCCCATTATCAGGAAGATTCTGGTTTTCGCCGCTCCAGCCACGCCCTTCTCCACGATTTCAACGAGGCTCATCTGGTCTGAAATGAACAGGATTCTGTTGACGTAGACGCTTTCTGCTAGCTCTACTTGGTCTGTCACGGCGAATCGTCTGTCTGTGGCGACTTGTTCCATCAGCGAAGCCGCATCAGTTATGTTCAATGTCTTGTGGGTTAACGCCTGCTCCGTCAACGCTATCGAGTCCGTTACCTGCTTTATCACTTCCGTTAACACAGAAACCGATTCGCTGAGGCTAACGGTTTCGCCGATTGAAAATCCCTTGTCCCTTAAAATGGAATCGGCAACCGTTATCGTGTCCGTTATCTGCGGCGTCCAATCTTTTAATGATGAATCAGCGAGTCCAACCGTGTCGGTTACGGCCAGGGTTTTGTTGCACAAGAGGGCGTCGCTTAGGCTTAGCGAATCTGTGACCTCTTTTAGAACTCCGCCAGTCGTGTAAGTGCAGTAAACGCTGTATTTGTTATTATCGTGTGTGGGAACTAAGGGGTTTGGAAAACTGTTGTAACTTACTGATTGATAATGCCCTTGGTCTGCATCGCCTACATCATAATAAAGACGCGCATATTGCACTCCACCAGACACATCTCCCCATACAACGATAATGTATTCAGTGTTTGCCACCAGACTGGGCTTAGGGTCCTCAAAATTAAACGTGTACCAACCCGCCGTCCCGCTGGGAATATCTGTTCTCTCTTGAGTCGCGCCGACAAGACTTAAATCACTGTGTCTATAGATTGCACATTTGGCTTTCCGAAAGGTAGTGCCAGAGAGTCTTAGATATGCCGTTACACTCTCCGCTGTTCCATCTTCGGGTACAGTGAAAACTGAGCCTCTAATAATGTCCCAAATACTCGCGTATGAAGCGCCCGCAGTTTTATACCCAAAATCTGGCATTGTAACTTACCTAACTGAATGTTATTTTGAGGCTCAGGGTCCATGTTTCACCGGAAGCTTTAGTACCTTTAGACTCCACTTTGCGGTTCAGGTTTTCACCAGTGTCATCAGCAGCGTTGACGACTGTAAACTCTTCCCATGCGTGGTTGCCTTCCGCCGACCCGTATGTCGCCCTCCATTCCGCTGTCTGAGCTGAGCGTTGCGGGTAACCCGAGTCCATCGCTTTGAAAGTTTTAGTTGCACCTTGCAGGCCAGTTTGTGTGGGGTCTGCTGCTGCTGTTCCATTACCCACACCTAACCGTGCGTTTGCATTATCCCATTTTGTCGGTGTGCTTATTCCGCAAATCAGTTCAATGAGTTTTTGCAGTCCTTCGTTTAAGCCTACGTTGCCTTCAAAGGCTTCAGAACCAAAATAATTTTCACCCGCCATAGCTGTTGCTTCCTCGAGACTAATGCCTTTGCTTAGAGCTTCAGCGATGATGTCGTTGGGGTCTTTGAACCTGTCTATTCTCCATTCGGTTTTGAACCCTATTTTCTCTTTCACTTCCATTTTTCACTCTTTTCTCCCCCGCTTACAACCAGCGAACCTGAACAACCAGCGATGGCTAATGGAAAGCGCACAACCGCTATCCAGCCAACCTCACCGTCAAAAAACACCCGTATGACAGCAACGTTCTCATGAGTTTTAAAGAGCTTCTTGCCCTCAGCCCGGGCAACGGCTAAAACATCACCGACATCCTTGAATTTTTGTTTGTCATCCCGAATGACTATGGCTTTGTCAGGCATCGGTTCTGCCGACCTCCTTCAAAGTCCCGTCGGCGTTCCACACGAACGTGAGCGTGAAGAGAAGCGTGGCACCATCATAAGCCTTCAACGTGGCGAGCGAGCCGTCAGCGTTCCACGTCAGCTCCTGTTTAGTTATTCGCTTGCCAGGAGGCGGAACAGTAATCTGCGACAAGGCGCTGTGAATTGCTTTGAAGCTCTCTTCATACCGCCCGTAAGGAACGGCCACTAAATCCACCTCGCGATTTTGTGTCTGCTGAGATGGTCCGTTTTGCTGCGTAGAGCGTACAGATAATCAGCCAGCAACGGCGTTTCTCGTCCAAGCTCCAGGGTTGTCTCGAGCGTCTGCGTTTTTGCGTCCACACGGTATTCAACGCTTAAAATGCGGAAATCAGCATCCACGTTCTCGTTTGGCAGTGTTACATGGACTTTGTCACCGGGTAACAGTGGAGTGTTGCCATAGTCTATGACGGTGCTTCTCACCGTGAGAAATTCAGCTGGGTCTTTCAGGTGGGTTAACAATGCCTTAGCCCTCAACATGCACTCGTTGTCGCTGTAAAGCTCCTCGTCAACCTCCACAAGCTCTCTTAAGCCGTAGGCTGATTGGCTTCCGCCATCCTCTTGGGTTGAAGTGTAGCGTCTGCCGCCAAAGAACAAACCATCAATCCAGAAACTGCCCGTTCCGGTGCCTGTGAACCAGCAGTCAAAGCGAACCTTCTTTACCTGCGTCCAGTCGAAGCCGCTTTCAAAGTCCCACAAATCAGCGTTTTCGCTGCCAATTTTAACTTGCTGTTGAATCCACTTGTCTGGACCGACGTTAACCATGTGCTGGGCAAGCTTGTCAGCCGTGTCGTAAAGAACAGCGTTTAAGTTTCCGTTGAAAGCGGCGTCACGCTTAACCCAGAAGCTCAGAAGCGGATAGAGATTGCCGTTGACCTCTTTACCGGCGTTTAGCGTGAAAACGCAAGCTGCATAGTAATTGCTCGCGGTGTAGGTTTTGACGCTGCCAGCACCCTTAACCTTGTTGCCGGTGTCAAAACTCACCTCGCCTGCGGCAGCACTCCAAGAGCCATCCGCGGGCGTGAGGCTCTCAGTCCAAGCGTCCTTATCGCTTGGAACACTCTTGTCAGCAGCACCATAAACAGCAACTCTGTTACGGACACTGTGGATGTCCTTGCGGTACTCGCTGACCTCGATTTTCTCGCCGAGGCTTATGGGCGAAGTTTTGCTGTTCATCGGGAAAAACTCGAGTTTCCCATCAGGAGCCACGCGAAAATCAAAGCCTATAACACCGGATTTGTCGGCGCTTTCAGCAACGCACTTTAGGATGTCCCAGACGGGCGTGTTCTCGTATTCCAGCTTAGCGTAGGTGGTGTCGGTGTTTTCCACCAGTTCCGTGCCGTCCCTAACATGGCTTAACCCTGCAAAGTTGTCAAGCAAATCCTTAACGATTGCTTCGCCCTTCTGGTTTTCATAGGTTTTTGTCACCACTCTGCGAAACAGCTTCTCTCCCCAGCAGCGACCGCCAACCCTGATGTAGTTTTCCGTGGGCGTTGATTCACACTTGACGCTTTCCACGCGACAAGTGATTACTTGCGGGACGTTTACGCCTCTTCCGATATCGATGTGCCCGTCCAAGCCCACGTTAATCGGGTAAGAGCCTCCCGGGCTGTACTCCTTATCCCAGTTTTGCAGAAGACACTCAAACGAAGACACTTCTCTTGTGCAACCCAGGTGCACTCTCAAATCGATAACGTCCCCTTGAGGCGGAGTGACCGAGCCAAAGGCAATAGCCACTTTGGGAACTTCAACACTCACGCTACTCGACACCTCGCCTGTACAGCTCCTCTTCCCCAGCCCGACGAATACTACGACCGCGCTCCGGCATCTCAGAAACCGCTTCACTGAAGCCTTGCACACTTGACGTAGCGGCATTCATCTGGGATGCGAAACTCCACATAGCCGCTGCTGCAGCAATGATTACAGCAATGCCAACGCCGGTTAAAGCCAGAAAAGTCGCGTAACTAATGTTCAAAGCGTTTTGTGCGGCAGTTGCAACCCAGCAAGCAGCAGCATAAACCTTCTGGGCAACGGCCACGCCCCAGCTTGTCCGCATAAACATTCCCATAACCGTGATAACCATCATGGCGGAGTTGAAAACCCGAGCCTGCTCATCGTTTAAAATGCCGAACTGGTGGGCTATGTGCCCGACAGCCGTGCCAGTCGCCCCCAAACCAGCAATCGCCGCGCCTAAACTCTTAATCCGCAAGGATAAGGCTTCAGCGTCGCTTTGAACCCTCGCAAACTCGTGGCTTGCACGGTTGACGGCGCGAATCGTAACGGCTATCTCCCTAAAACTCATGTCAAACCAGCCTCCGCCTTTGCTGCGTCAACGGCTTCGCAGACGATCTGTTCAAGCCTTGGCAGGTGCTCCTGAATCGCTGGGTAGAGGTATGGGCGGGCCCGCATGTAACGGGTGCCAAGCTCAACGAATAACGCGTAAGCAGCTTCGGCGCCTATTTCAGCGACCCACTCCCGAATCTTCGCGTAAATCGAGCTCCGTAAACGGCCGGTTCTTACAGGCACGAGCTGTCGGGCTAGGGCTTTGACGTCGGCAGCCCAGTTTGTCAACTGCCTATGCACATGCTTTTGCATGGCAGATTGAAGTTTTTCCATTGCAGCTTTAAACTCTTCAACGCCTTCGACGTCGCACGTCATCTCGACCGCCATTTTGCCTCCCTCTCAGCCTTTCGCTTTTCTTCCTCCGCTTGACGGTCTAGCTCGTTGAGGATGACGATGAATCGCTGGATGGTTTTCGCTGACTGTCTGGCGAGCTGTGCTGGAGTCCAGCCGAACTCTTTACAAAGCCGAAACTCCGAAAGAGCTGGGTGCGGCTTTCCTCTTCTAATCGCTCTAATAAAAAACGCAGGTCTTCATCAGCCATGCCGTTTAGTCCATTGACAACCCTTGAGAACAACTCGCCGAGCTCTATGGGAACGCCGTCTTCCTCGCTGAGTAATTTCTCAAGAGTTACGGGTTTGCTTGGCGGCTGCTCTTTGAGCGAAGCCCAGATGGTTTCAGCCTGAATGGCTATGAAGTCGCTGCTGACAACATGCCCTGATAGGGGGTGATACCTCGTGTACTTCTGAATAATCCTAGACCTCTTCGCCCAGCTGATTTCTTGGAAGACGTAACGCCCCTCATACTCCCTTCCGAAACGCTCATCCATCTCCAAAACTTCCTTTCGCATTGCCAATTCTCCGTTTAGCTCATGACGACGTCTCGCGCAACAAAGGAAGCCTTTAAGCTGACAAGGTCTTCTATGCGTGTTGGCGTAGCGACGTTCTCCCACTTGCAATACTTGAGTAGGGCGCTGTTTGTGCCGCCTAAACCGAATTTTAGGCTGAACTCGCTGTCGTTGATGACGTCGTCGTATTCTTGTTTGCTTTCAAACTCGAAGATTAACTCGCCCGTTAAGCTGCGGTGTCTGGCTGGCAAATACTTCAGTAGGTGGCCGTCAGTTGAGCGGATAACTGGTACGGTTTTTAGGTTGTTTTCTATCGTGAACTTCCAGTCTGTCACTCTTTCCAGCGCTGTCAAGCCCGAACCGTCTCCCGCTCCCCTCTGCACATAGCTTTCGTTGTATGGGATTGCACCCGCATAGTCGCCGTAGGTTGCGCCGGTTATCTTGCTCGTTCCGACGGTGACATCCCTCCCAACGATTTCAGCGGTTGCCTTCAGGACTTCCTCGAGGCTGCACTCGACCGTGAGCCTGTTTATCCTGCAGCCCTTGTAGAGGAGGCTTATGATGTCGGTTGCGCTCGCGAACATGCCCTTGTAGTAGAGCACTTGGAGGCTCAGGCTGTTCAACGTTTGGGCGTGTTGAACGAAGGATGTGGGTGCGTCGGACGACAGCAGATGGGCGATTTTCAGGTTTGCCTGTCTCAGGCCTTTCTTGACTGTTTGAAGGTCTCTGCTTCCAACGCCTCTCACCTGTATCAAGTCTGGGTCTAAAGAGGGCTCCACATTCTCCGCGTTCACGCCGAGCATGGACGGGTTTGCCGGTGTTTCTCCGTAGTTTGTTTCCTGGACAAAGTAGACGCGGCATTCATGGGCTCCATACGTGTCTGGCATTTAACTCGTTCCTCTAACTAAGTAGGGAGAAGATGCCAGAAATAAACAATTTTCATGATTAAGAGGCTGATTTAAAAATGTTTTAGTTGAAAAGGCATAATCAGAAAGTAGAATTGGCAAATAACTGTGAATTTTGGTTTTCGGATGTTAGAAAAGAAAGTGGGTTTAGGGTGTTTGTGGCTGTACTTAACAGAAAAAGGGAAATAGAGGTGGAATGGTGTTCATTGCTTCTCTTTTCTACGCTTATCAACAGAAACACCAATGCTGCCTTCCCCAGCGGTCAATTTCGCTTCCGCTAATACGAGTAAGTTTTTAAACTCTGGCGAGTAGGTTGTTGTAGGGGCAAGTCAAAAATGGGCTTGACATACGTGAAGACGAGGGTTTCTAATCTTTTGAAGCCCGAACTGAAAACCGAACTTGACCTCTTAGTGGACACTGGGTCGGTGCTCACTTGGATGCCTAGAAAGACACTAGAGGGTTTAGGCATCATTCCTCGTGGAGTTAGACAGTTCAAAACCATCGAGGGAAAGACTATAGACCGAGAGACCGGAGTGGCTGTTATAGAATATGGGGGTCAGGAAGTCGTTTCTGAGGTGGTGTTTGCGGAAGAGAGCGATGGAGCGGTTATGGGCGTAACCACCCTTGAGGGTCTGGGCTTTAGAGTGAATCCTGTAACTGGGAAACTGGAATACGTCGGGTTGCTTGCTGTTTAGCTTTTATTTCCTCATGTAAAGAATAGATTATGACGATTGGGATAGCGACTTACCCGTTCTTCTCTCTTCATGAATCTTATGCTTGATTCCAAGAAGCTTCTCTTTAGCCTTCATACACGGCGACTCTTGATCTTTAAGGATAGAAAAAGAGGGGGATGGAAGATGCGGTATGGTGTTCATTGTTTTTCTTTTCTACGGTTAACTCGGTTGACGTAGATGGCTGTTGCGGCTGTTGCGACTAGGATTGTTGAGGCTAAGCCGATGTAGGGAGCCAACAAACCAAACTTATCAACAGGAACCAAGACACCACCAACTGCTGGTTCTGGTATCCATTCTGCATATGCTTCAGGTACTGGTTGGTCGAGGACAATGGGCCCTCGCCCGCACACTTTATCGATGTGGAACATATGATTCCTAGGGCATGGGTTGGTGGCAACGTGGAAACATACTGATTCCAACTCGGGGGGTGCGATTATATGCCACCAAGAACACTTAGGCGGTGCGAAGCATTCTGGATCTACAACTTCAAACCACTTGCAAGGCCACACTCCTTCTATAGGCTGCAGTGGCGCATATGGGTCCGGGAACCAGTCTGCTTTTGCCACCTCTACTGGCGGGTCAACTACAATAGGGTCTATTACTTGATCAATATGAAACTCATGTGGTTCACCCGTCCTATCGGAGACGTGGAACATAGTACAATACAGGTTGTCTGGGTAGAATATGTGCCACCAAGAACAATATGGCGGTGTAAAGCAAGGCTGATCAGGATCTGTGTACACGACTCGATACCATTTACAAGGTTCTATTGCTGTTATGTTTTCGACAATCCCTCCGGGGCCCGTTATTTGTACAAACCATATTGTCTTCCGTTCGGGCCCGGGTACTTGCTTAATGGTTATTATCTTGCCATATTCCTGAGCAGCAACGGGTCGAATGTTGATGCACAACTGCCATATCAGCATAATTGCCATAGCAACAAACAGAACCCTCATGTATATTGAACGTCGCTGACCTAAACTAAATATAATTCTCATTTTTCGTTTCTCCTTTCTCTTTCTTTTTTTTTCTTGAAGAGATTTTAACTCGGTTGAGAATCCTGTTCATCGGCTTCTGTGATGCTTTCTGCAGAAGCCAGTCAACTGCCGTTAGAATTTACCCTCTCCCTTCACTCTATAGTTGTCTTCATAATCGCCTTATAAAATTTGTGGAAAAATGTTTCATACAACATTAAAGCCAACCATCAGAGTCTACGCTATTTCTAAAATACTCCTCCGACATCCTCAAAACACCATGATTTTAACGTGAACTCAGTGCGAAAGATGAAAGGTTTGACCTCGACGAGGTCTGCATCCCGAAAACCGACGACATCTAAGTATGTGATTCCGTTAACCGTAACAGTGCAGCTCACGTAATCGCAATAGAGTGCGGCTGGGGTTACGCCGTCGCTGGGGTTTGTGGTTCTAGCGAGAAGCCAGATACACCCGTCATCGTCAACGTAATCCGTTAGATTTGAGGCAATCGTGATAGTTATTGTCTCATCCGCTCCGCCTGTTCCAGCTTGAGCGTGCAGCCACGCTTGAGCCGTGTGACCCCAAACCTTTATGGTTAAACCGTTACCAGCTGGAGCCGTTCCATAACCCTCAAAGGCTAAGGCAATCTGTTTAACAGCCTCCTCTCGAGAATCGATTTTGAAACGAAAGAGCATCAGGGCGTATTCGCCGTTAACGCCATGATTTTTGGAACAGCGTGTGTCATCGCTGTACCAGATTTTCTCATACTCAGCTGTTGTCAGTTCAGTCCAACTGGAATGCCCCGGAACGGGCTCTGTTGAGGCGCCGGCCTGAAAAGCCTCGTGGTCGCCCTCCGGTCCCAGACCAGCGAAGTTGTATTCCGTTACGTTCGGTCTGTTGCGGCTCTGCCTCACAACGCGATTAACCTCTTCCACCATCTTCCTTCGCATGAGCCTGCCGGGGTCGGAGGCTGCGGTTTTATCCGTAGCCCAGACGTTTACTCGCAAAGAGCCTAGACGCCTGCGTGTCCTTCCCGACATCTCAGTTTTCTGGTCTTGGCTTTCCGCCAAGCCGACGGTTATTTGTCCGTCGTGATTTTTGAAGAGTTCTCGGTCGTACCATTCGCCGCTGACGAGAATCTGGACGGTGCTGCCGTCGTCTTTCACGACTCGCATGTTTCTTTGCAGAAGCCTAACCACCGTTGTGACCGCGTCTTCCAACTCGCTCATTGTCCGATGAGCCTCCTACAATTCGCTTTGAAATGGGCGGTTTCGCCAGCGGAGTCAAAGGCTTGAACGCCCAAAACTTCGTAGTCTTCGCCTTTTCGGCGTATCTTGTCACGATGCCTCAGGGGGGTGAAGGTGTAGACCGTGATGTAGTCGTTTAGGACGTACCCGGGTTCTATGAGGACCTCTTCGGTGCGGGTCGGGGAAACCATGGCTTTGGTTTCTATGGCTTCTCCATAGCTTGTCTTGTCTGCGGCCTCTATAACAGAGAAGAGGGTTATGTCCTCGCCTTTGGAACGCAGAATCTGCATGAACCGCGTATTGGGCTGTTCATAGTTCAAATATAACAGCGAAAGCCAGCAGACGGTCGCCATAGCCTTCTTGTTCTCAACACAGCCGTAATCAGCCTGCTTCACACCCCAGAACATGAATTGACCCTGATGTTTGTCGATGACCTTCACGCTGAACTCCAAGCTTGGTTTGTCATGATTTCTTCGCAATTCCCATAAGATTCCGCTCGTGACCGCGTCATAGTAGTCGCACGCTGGAGAACGAGAAGCAACGTCTATGTAGCCAGCCCAACATACAGCGGGATTATAAGCTGGATAATCGGCTGAAGCCCTAATCGTGTTGATAAAGTTGTAAACTTTTTGGCATGAAAGGCTCCACCCTTCATAATCATATAAGCCGACTAATGCGTAGGCGAATGGGTCATCATAGATTTCATTCTCATCTTTGCCTACTCGATGCCACTTTGAGCCTGCAGGGTCATAATAGAGCCAAAGACTTTCAAATCCTTCGCGGAGGAAACCCACAGCCTTAGACATAATGCTCTCATATGTGGATTTGTTTGCTGTGTCATAGGTTTCAGCAAGCATCTTCAAGCCCACAAGCCCATACAGGCATTCAATATCCATTTGAAGGAGCCAGGCGTCTGCTATCGTGACAGCCCTTGCAAAGCCGCCGTAGGCTTGCTGGTCTTGCATAGTTTTTAGGAATGTGGCTCCTGCAAGCTTTGCGGCATCCAGATAATCCGCATCATTTGTTAGCTTGTAGGCTCTTAGAAGTGATGGAATGACTCGGCAGGCGTCAACGCTGTAATAGTATGTGCTGTTTTCGTTGCTCTTGAATCCACCATAGGCTTTTTTCATGTTGTCTGTACATTGCTGAGTTAAAATCCAATCCGCAAGGGAAATAATCTTGTTGTAAATGTCAGTTTTGCTACTTTCAAACTGTTCGGCTGAATAAGCCTCATAAAGAAAATCTATGGCGAAGGCGGCTGCAAAAGCCGCTCTTCCATGTTCAAGGTCCGGAGTGCCTGGCGGAATGACATAAACGTACGGCGCATAATCCACGACAAACTGGTAATAAGCCTCAGGAACAGCCGTCATGCTTAGACCCTCCCAACATGAGGCGGCTTCAAGCCGCTCAGAATGCGTTCCAACTCGGCCTGCAAGACATCCAAGGGAGGAGCCTTACTCAGCACGCTTACGTTCTGGTCTCCGACGCTGAAGCTTAATCCAACAGCCGAGCCGCCGGTCAAATAGCAGATGGCATAAACAGCAGCCAAAACCGTGATAAACTCCTTTTCCGCATCGGCGCAGTCGTTGTAGTCTATTTCCCTTCCAAGCTCAAGTTCAAGCGTAACCTCAGCCCTCTTGATCATCTTCAAAATTCTAGAGTCTGATATGTCTGCTGAGCTTATGTTTATCGTGTCACGGACATCATCGACGGTTACGCTTGCCAAACAGCTCTAACCCCGAAACAGAAATGGGAAAGGAGCCGAATTTAAACAATTTTCACAATAAAAAAGGAAATTTTAAGTTTATTTAGCGATAAATCCTATTCTAAATAGTTTTTTACAAAAATATTATTATTCTGCTGCCACTTCTCAGTCTTGCTTTTTTCTCTTATTATGAAGCAACGTTAGCAGTAGAGAAACTGCAACAACGGTTCCCACGGCTCCCATACTTGAAAATTCAGGGATAACCCCAGGAGAAGTTGCTCTTATGGCGATCATGTCTGTTCCATTTCCGCGCAGATGCCCGCCTGGGCCCTTGAAGAATGCTTGGACGCCCCACTCGCCTTCTATGGTTAGCGTGTATGAACTTTGAGCGTATAAGACGATGTCGCCGTTTTCATCTGGATACTTTGTACCGTTGTTCCAAACTGCTACATCAACATCCTCGAACGCAACTGTTTCGTTGGGAAACTTCCACACGAACGTGACACTCACAATGCTAGAATCTATGGTGCCAGCGGTTGCAGTAACCAGAGTTCCTGAAGTCACATCCAAACCATGACAGTCGGTTGTTACAGCATAACCAGATTTCAATGCGCTCCAGCCAGCTTTAGCGTATGGAATGAGCAACACGAAAAGGAGAACGAATATCGCGTGGAATTTAATCCGCACTTCGACGCCTTCCCTGTGAAAGATTGTCCGAGGGTCTTATAAATGTCTAACTAGAACAGATATAGAACTTTCCACGAGAACTATGTTCTATGTACACTCCTTGTTCTCTTAACATGGACGATTACGCATGTAACAAGAACCAAAAAGATTGGCATGATTGTGGTTGTTGGGAATTCTGGGACTACTTCTCTCATGTAGAATGTGTGTAGGACATCTGCGATTAGGTTTACGGCTAGGTTGAGTGATTCTCCGCAACGATTTCTAAAGGTTTCATTGCTCCAATCGTAGGTTTGGTTCATCCATAAACACGTTAAGTCGCCGTCAACATCAAAAGTTGTGTCGTAAGCAAGTTTAAGCCCAGCGTCGTAGGCTGTAATTTCGCTTAAAACTCCGTCGAAGGCAAGATAAGTGTTACAATCGTCATCGTAGCTGTCTGTGCCCTGGTTCACGTGCTCTTCATAATCCTCATGAATGTCTTTATCAACCGCACCCCATTCTGTTTTCTTTCCCATCACGTGAGCAAAGACTGCCAAATCAGAAATGTAATGAGCCATAACGCCAAGCTTTTTGGTAGCATTAACCACATCACCACTCCTGAAAAGGTTAACTGCGTTATCGTATTCCTCTTGAGCCCGCCTTGCTGAAGCATCATCTTGTACACTAAAATTGGCGAAGTAATACACGTGATGATTCCAAAAGTCTCCAATACCACCCGACGCTTCTCGATTATCTGGCAGCTCAGTTCCATACAAGTAGCTTGAGAGATTAGCAAGAATATACCCTTTCTCATCCTCTGGCAACCAATCTAGGGCGTGGTGCGCTATCCAGTCATGCGTCCCGTATTTTGGGTTAGACGGGTCATCACTGTAACCACCGTTGCTCCAACCAGAAACAGTAACAAGGTTGACTCTGGCGATTACTAACACGCTTAAAGAGGCGGCAACCCAGAAAAAAGTAAGACGCTTCTTTGGCACATTAACCCCATTGTAAGATTGGTTTTCTATTCATGTTACATCAGTCGTTTTATTGCGTTGTTCAGTTTTTATGACTTGTGGAAGAACCTTCAATCGAATTCCACTGTATTGAAAAAACACGGGTTGCTCTTGTTAGGCAGTGCTGGTGCCCTCATGGTTTAGCGGAGTCGAGGAGTTTCTGCAGCCAAACCGTTGCGGCTGTTGGTCCCACCAACGCTGAGTAGACGTCGAAGGTCATGCCCGCCATATCCAAGCCTAGGGCTGAAAACGTGCCAATGGCCACTGTTCTTAGAAACTTCTTCCAACTGAAAGGTTTGTCCTGAGCCGCGTAGCCCAAGAAAGCGTAGACAAGCGCTGCGCAAACTCCCAAACCAATGTTGAGCAAATTCATCTCTGTTTCTCACCTCCTGCCATGCTTTTCCATTTCACGTCTTTGCTTTGGAGGAACATTTCCCGCCCCTTGGAAGGCGCACGCGCGTTTGACTGGAGGAGAAAGGAGGGAGAGAGGGCAAAAACAGCGTCATTTTCTTGCACCTTCCATGGAGGTCTCGGGTTGCGTTTTCTCCCAAAGCTGCCAGCCGAATTTGACGGCGTTTTTGCGGAACTCTTCTTGGCGGATTAAGCCCAACTCCGCGGCCTTCAGCATGTCAGCCATAACGATTTCAGGCGCCTTTTCAGTGCCCCAGTTTAGGCGAACTTGAGCCTCTGCCGGGTTGAAGCCTGCCTGAGCCGAGACAGCATCGAAGATTTCGCGTTCAACTTGCCGCTTGATGTAACGCTGAATAGGTTTGATAAGCATGCCTTGGAGGTCTAGGGCTGCTCTTGCAGAGGCTTCTGTGAAGCCCGGAGTGCTGAACAAGCGGGGCAAGGGCGTCTCGCATCCCAGATAAAACTGGTTTATGATGTGGTCAACGTAGTATTCGAAGCGGGCTCTCGGGTCGAGGGCTATGGGTTTTATGTCGCCCTTTCCGCTGTAGAAGAGCCACGCGCCCTCTTCAGAGCGGTTTTTGATGGCTCTCTCAAACTTTTGGATTGTCGCCTCATCCGCTTTTTCCAGCAAGGCCAAAACGTCTGGTCCAGCGTACTTTTCGAAAATTTTTGGCATCATGCGCTCTATTTTGGCTTTCATCCAAGCGTAGGCTGGTCGCCTGTCAGACTGGAAGGTTAGGGAGTGCAGCAGCACCTGCAAGACGCCTGTTCCGAAGCCGGACAAGCCGAGGCAGTTTATCCGCCAGTGGATTATGGCTTCTGGTCTGAGGCTTTCGCCGCCGTAGCCTTGCCTCAGCTTGTAGCTCTCAACCTTGTAGGGAATCTTTAAGCCGCTGTCTTGTATGTAGCCTTGCTCAATACGCTCGAGAGCGTCTATTGGAAGCCTACGCAGCTCCCTCAGCCTTTCAGGCGCGATTCTAAGCCAAAAATCGTTTCCACACGCAACCAGCAAACGAGCCATGTCACAAAGCAGAGCGTCCAAGTTCACATCTTCGTTGAACTGGTCCACAACCTTTTTCGCCTCTCCAGCCCTCTCGTATCCTTCGTTGGCTGTCGTGTAGAAGCCCATGCCAACGGCTGAAGCCGCCAACAAGTCAACGCTCGCCTTGCATGTTGGGTCCCTCTCGTAGAGCTTCAAAACGTCAGCAAGAGGAACGCTTGGCGTTTCGTAGATTGTGGCTGACTGTGGGGAGGCGTGTCCGCTTCTGGTTTTGAGCGAAAAAGCCTCAGTTAAGCGTTTCAAAATGCCGCTCATCACAAGCCCTCCAGGAGCTTAAGTCCCCTTTCGGTAACCACGTACGGGGCGCGATGTTTCTGTTCGCTCTTCTGCACGTAGCCGTTCTGGACAAGGTAGCGGAATATGCCTTCAAAAGTGGCGTGGGTGCCAAGCTTTCTAACGGTCCTCTTTTCGAGCTCTGTCCTGCATTGGGGCTGCCTGCTAAGCTCGTTTAACACGGTTTTTGCAAGCCGCAGTCTTTCACTCAAACGCCTCATGCGTAAACAACCTCGACTGGTTTTTGAGCGCTAAAAAATTGGGGAGAATGATGCGTGCACACCATTAGAACGGCAAATTCTCTCTTGCCGTCAACGCCGTAAACGTTTGGCGCCGTGTCGGGCGTGTAAGGCGTCATTTCGGCTCCGCATGAGGGGCAATACTGCCAGCAGTCACAGACAACAACGTCATCCTTCCGATCTGAATGGTGAACCTTCCCGCAGGAGGGACATTTGCCTTCAAATCTCGCCATTTCACTCTACCTGGACGGGTGGTCATCTTACAATGATGTGCTTATGTTGGTCATCTTGGCAACGGCCTTGCTCCGCAGAATCCCCAAGCCAAACCTTGTTGTGGCTCTGACGCCGAACTCGCCGGTTTTTGGGTCTTCCCAGTCTTCAACCGTGACGTCTCTTCGTAGGAGCATAACTGACGCTACGCGTGCGTCTATGGCATAAGCTACTCCGTTGGTCATGAGGGTGCTAGCCATAACTTTCATGCCCAGCACGCTGCCGATGACGCCGCGTTCCAAGTCTGTTTGTTCTGAGGGCAAGTATTGGGCGTGGATGAACTTGTCATCATTCAATAGTTGGTGTAACTGCACCTCATTCAACGCCAGAACTGTGGGTCGCCAGTTCTCGCTTCTGACGGCGTTGTGAAGTTTGACCAGCCCAGCCCAGTTCATGGCTGCTCCGCCTTGGTCGATTGGTGCTCCGCCAGCCAAATCTGCGTTTGCAACGCTTCCGTAAAGCGAGATTATTCTGTTTGTTTCGGTTTCGCCTAGGGCTCTGCCCACCTTCTCTGTCATGTTATCCATGACGTTCCAGGTCGCGTCCTCCAGAAATTCGCGAGTCCATTCCTCAGAGGCTTCAGCGAGAATGTTGGTGTACACGTCGACTGTGCTGTTCTTCTTTCCGCTCAGCCTAGTTACCGCGCCTTCAGCGTAGCGGTACGCAACGGCTTTCTCGTCTAGCGGAAACCTCTCCATGGGCTCTTTGGTCAATCGAACGTTGATTATGTCTCTGCCAATCATTTCGGGGTAGGCAGCCTGCACAAGCGTGTCATGCATACGCCCCAAGGCACCGGTCACATCGCTGAACAAGCCTTCTCTTAGGCCGACTTCGCAGTACCGCCTGAAGAACGGATGTGCCGCCGTCTTGTGTGTTAGGTTTTCCATGAGCTGCCTGAATTCGCCGTCCTTCCGCATCAGACTTTCAAAAAGTGGCTTCATGACAGGTCACTTCCCGACCAAAATGAAAATCAGATCGTCTGCAGCCGAAGCGGATTGAAGGGCTGTTCCGAGCTTGCGGTTGTAGTAGATGGTGTATGTGGCTGTGCCGCCTTCGTTCACCGCCTGATCCGCCAGCTGAAGCATCCTCTTGTTCGAGTCTGCGCCGTAAACGGCTTTTCCGCGGGGTATGGCTCCGCCCACCTTCACCTTGACTCTTCCACTGACCAGGACCGGACACGGGTCGCCTGACGCGACGCTCTTGACAGCCACGCCTGTGCAGTCTTGGGTGGAAGTCGCCGGGCTGACAGTATCGTCAGCGCTCAAGTAAACAGGGTCTCCTTTGGTAATGGCTGCGCCTGCCGTAAAAGTCTCGATCACAGCGTTTGGATCATCTGTCTCGCCTATGCTCATCCAGGTTTTGCCAGTGTTATCCGCCATAAATCATCACTCCAAGTTTTCGCTTTTGGTTTCAGCCAGTTCAGCCTGGCTTACTCCCCGAATCACACAAAGTGACAACGAAGACTCAGACTCATGAAGCCGTTTGCTGTCCATTTCGCCTCACCTTCTCACGAAGCTTCAGGATGACGCCGCGAAGTTCTTGACAGAGCCTCTGAGGCCCAAAACCCCAGCTTCTCTCAACCATTGGGCTGGGCAGGACATTCTGAATCATTCTTATTGTTTCCTCAACGGGAAGCATGGCCTTTGGATCTTTTAGAAAACTTTCAGCAACCTTATCCTCAGCCTCCATTTTTCCAGCAACTTTTTCAAGCCTCTCAACGCGGGCGGTCAAAGCCACAACAGCGTCGTTGATCTGCCCCACAACATCCTCAACGCTTGCGATAAGCTCGTCCACATCAGGCTCTGCCGAAACCTCAAACTCGACAGCGGCTGTTTCATCCTCCCCTTCCTGCTCGAGAAGTCTAGCCTCTTCGGCGAAGGTACCTATTCCCAGTTTCTTTTTGTGGGTGGCCAAATGCCTCATTGCTTGCCGCTTGTATCTCTCTGGAATCTCGCTTTGGGGCAGTCGGGCGTTCGCATTGCGGAGATGTGGAAGATCTATGTTTCCATTGGCTTGGTGGTGTGGAAACTTTCTGGCTGGTCTGTCGTTTTCTTTGTATACGATGGCAAAGGCTGAGTCTGGAAGACCGTTAACATATTGACGTGTCCAAATCCTTTCTTCAATTTTCCTTGGTTCCTCGATTTTTGGCTTATCAACTTTTGATTTTTCATCTCTACCCATTTTTCCACGCTCTCTCAGCGGTGTCTGCAAGTGAGCAGAAACACCTGCCGGAGCCATGTAATGCGGATGCAGAAGAAGCCAGTCGCGAATCTTGTTTTCGTCCCACATCTTCTCCTTGGCGAAAAAGATGCTCTGAACCCTCTGGGTTTCAGGTTCAGTCCGCAGCTTTCCAACGATGGCTAAGACGCCGTTTTCCTTGTCAAGCCAGATGGTGTTGAAATGTTCGGGCATAAAAGCCGAGGCATCCTGATAAAAGCCTAGGACATACTCGCCAGCGATTATGGGTTCAAAGGCTTGCTCCTTTACACGCAGTTTTTCCATGATTTGGACGTTTGTTTCTGGCATGCCAGGAACAGCCACTAGGCTTAACTCTGCGTTATGCAGGCCACGCGGGATTTTTCCATCCAAGACATCGATGGTTTCGTAGTCCGCTCCAACGCTGACATGCCTAATCAAGCCCTTCCGGATTTTCTCAGCCACCTCCTCGTCAAAAACTTCAGCTTCGTACCAGAGATTTTGCCCATCCCACTCGGTCTTGACTATTTTTCCAACGGCGTTTGGCACGGCGACATGCTCAACGTAGAGTGGTGCCGAAACAAGCTTGTCAGCGAAAGACTGCAATTCTTCAGGCGTGTAGATGTTGAGGTTTCGGCTCATGCCAGCCGTCATGGCTATGCCGCGAATCCGCAAGGGCTTGTCAACAACCTTCTCCAAAACCTTGAAGGGGATTAAGGCGGAGAAGCGCCCCCGCACAACCTCGCTCTTGTGGTGTTTTTCAAACCAAGCCTTCGCCTTAGCCAACATCCAGCCCTTAGACACATCAAACAAGTAGCTTTGAATCTCCATCGTGTCTTTGCCTTTAGGCTTGCCAACTACGGCTTTAATGCCCTCATCCTCGCTCAAAACAACGGTGCGCAAGCTGTTCGGATGAAACTCCTCTGGACTGCGATGTCCACTGCGGATGTACTGGTCGGCTGTTTCCCAAGGCAATTTACACACGCCTCACACAACTAACACCAAACTAATATACGAAGAAAATGAAAAGGCGAATTGTACAACGCAATAGCCCACGTAAAGGCTAACAGGCGGACCATCAGAGTGGTCCAAACCCCGAAAAGTGATTTGAAATGCCCAGAAAGTGCATAGTCAAGGTGGTTCTAAGCAAGGAACAGAAGGAAATCCTCAACGAGTTGGCGAGGAGACTCGGAACCAGCGAGAGTGAAACGTTGAGGATGGCCTTAATGGATTACGCGAAGGAACTAAGCCTGATAAGAGAGAGGGTGTGTAGAACAGGCAACCAATTTTAGGGGGTTCTGTTTAACTCTTAGGGGCTTGGGGATAAAAAAGGTTGAGTGTTAACTGGAGACGCTTTACCTTGGTTTATGGGACAGAGCTCCATATGTTTATCGAATGTGTAGCGGGCACTACAAAACTCGCAAACTCTGGATAAATCTTCGTCATAAATTCTTTGTCTTGCATCATCCTATTCATACACTTTTCACAGTCTGCCATGTTCTCAAACTCCCACATTTCAACATACCCGCCAAAGTTGCCACCGAGCATTTGAACGAACATCTTGTACGATTTTACTTCTTTAAACAACTCTGGACGCTTTTCTTTCCATTCGAAGTATTTCTTGCCGAATTCCATGAACTCCCCTAGTTTATCTGGTTTTACTACATATGTTTCTACCATGAAAACAGTCATTCTTTCACCTCTCTTTTTTATATCGTTTGTATAATGTGATTCCAAGCTGTATTAATAGTTTAAGAAAAATCTCCCATCATTCAAGTCCCGAAGAGTTAACAGCACCTTAGGGGGTAAAGGATAAGAGTTCCTTACTTTACGCTTTATTTTGGTGACGTTATGCCTAGAGAGTTCTGGGAGGACTACTTCGGCCTTCGCTTCGGCCCATGAGGCATATGCATCGGCCCGTACAGACCCTTCAGAATTAGCTATCGCCGAACTGGGAAATCCCCGTACTACGCTTGAGAATAAACCCCGAAGTGAAGAAAGAGGAGATAAAGGCTCGGCTGACAGAGCCTGGCATCCTCGAAATCGAATGGCCGAGGATTAAGGGCGAAGAAATACCAGTAGAATAGCGTCCATGCGATTTCGAAGTCTTGGATGGAGTTATCTGATTAAAAATGGTCTGATTCGGATTTCAGTTCGAAATTAGCGTAATTAGGGATTAAATTTAAAAATCCACAAGCAATTTATAAGAATCTTAGCGTAGGTTCCTAGACTGGGCGCCTATAGGAGTTTAAGAGTTGGCAAGAAAAGCGTTCGAGAAACTCTTGCTTGAAGCTGTAGATGAAGCTTTGGCTTCGCTGGGAGACTCGGCTAGGCAATCAATTTATTTCCACCTTCAACGAAAATTTAAAGTGGCAAAAAATGACATTCCTTATCGCCCTGAGGATTTTGCCGATGGACTTGAGAAGATTTTTGGTTTAGGGGCTAGGTTTATAGAGATTTTAATCATGAAAAATCTATACGAAAAGATTGGGCAGCCTCTCGATTGGAATGAAAGCAAAGAACTCGTGTTTACTGAATACGTGGCAGCAGCCAAACAGAGTTTTTCAAAAAGAAAAGAAAGTCAAACCGTGAAAAACTAAAACTCTCATTCCCATTTCTAAAAGCGGGGACTTTGACAATTCATATTTGAAGTTCACAAAGGATTTATCAAGGGTCCATGAAGTTTTCATTCTAAAACCTAATTAAGCCCTCGAGGGTGCAACTTGCCTAAAAATAACTTTAGCGAAATCCTTTTGGCAGCAGTTGAGGAAAGCTTATCTTCC